>Ga0075467_10000776_pt1 | contig 26119 bp, 19 predicted proteins | sample DEB08_DNA_9_FD_75067 | JGI IMG/M metagenome (GOLD analysis project Ga0075467, IMG submission 75067) | Aqueous microbial communities from the Delaware River and Bay under freshwater to marine salinity gradient to study organic matter... | ecosystem: Environmental > Aquatic > Marine > Coastal ... | reverse complement strand
TGTGTGATGAAATCTTGAATTTTCAAAGGTTGACAAGCAGCTTGACTATTATGTTAGAGAATAAATGTGATTTTAAATACATTTCCAGTGATTCTAATTTTTCACAAAAACCGCTCGGGTTTTATTTTCGGTTCAATATCGTTTTTAATGATAATTTTTTTAACCGGATATTTAGCAAAGCGAAGGGTACGCGTTAAATTTGGTCGGTAGGTAGTATCCCGCTACTACATCATCGTGAATTCTCCGCGTTTACATTTTTTATTTTCCTCGGCGTTTTTATTTAAAGCGAAAGCCTATGCGAGAGGGCTATGTCAGGCGATGAAGATGCGCACGCAACACCTTTTTTATATACGTAGTTTTACCTAGGTAAAACTACGTAGGCGCATTGGGTTTGTAGCGGGATGCTGCGCGCAAGAATTACTTCACGGATACAATGAAGCGGTAATGGGTGCTTGCATTTTGTGCAGGATTTCACTAGTCTGCTTTGATGTTAAAAATTAAATAGCAACGATGTTTTTTCGCTTAGCCAAAATGAGCGTCTGTATTGGCCGCAGTTGATAATGGCATGAAATTAACTAGGTAGGCTGGCGTATAAAAGAGGTGCTTCGAGCACCTCTTTTAGTTAGTGACGATTTTTTCTTCATCGCTCGCAGTAGCTTTGCAAACAGGCCCATTGCCAACGAACTCTATCTATATGTTAAAAGTCATTTCTATCATGCTAGTTTTTACTGGGCTAGTGAGTATTGTCGCAGCGCTTAAGCCTGCTTACCGTACCTACCAGTCGGTACGGGGTCGCGACTGGGGCATACTATTGACACTTATGGCTGCGTTTGTTTTTGGTTACGTGTCCTTTCTCTATATGCTTTTTTTTAGTCCCTCCTCGCTGCTTGATCTTGGTATGGCAACCATTCTTTGCGGCGGCGGAATTTTTGTAATTGTTGTTATGCAACTTAGTTTTAAATCAATAAATCACGCAAACGCAGAAAGTATTCGGCAATTTTATGAGGCGCGCCATGATGCACTAACAGGCTTGCCTAATCGCACGCACTTTATGGAGTACGTTAATGATCTGCTGTGCAAAGAAAATCTCAATAAAAAACATTTCGCGGTTTTGATTTTAGACCTAGACCGATTTAAGGAGATTAATGACACATTGGGACATGCAGTGGGTGATGAGTTATTGGCTCAGTTAGGCCGGCGAATAAAAAAACTATCAACATCTAATAATATGGTGTCGCGGCTTGGTGGTGACGAGTTCGCCTTAATATTACCTGTTGAAGATGAGTCGGAAGCAGTCGCAGGTGCAGAGCAACTCGCGGACATTGTTGAGCAAAATTTTTCAATTGAAGATTACGTATTAGCCGTTGATTCTAGTATTGGTATCGCCCTGTATCCGCGTGATGGTGTGGATCAAGGGTCACTGATGAAACATGCAGATGTGGCGATGTATTTGGCCAAAGCGAAAAAGCAACGTTACGTGGTCTATGACGAGTCTAAAGATTATCTTTCTTCAACACGACTCAAGCTGCTTGCTCGATTTGAAGATGCACTTTTGGGTGAGGAGTTTGAGCTGTACTACCAGCCCGTGTTCGCTTCGGGCGATCTTCCCGTTTATGGGTTTGAAGCGCTTCTTAGGTGGCGGCAGCCTGACGGCAGCTTAATGCTTGCTGGCGAATTCATACCGCAAATTGAGCAGACGCGCTTTATTGGAAGCTTGAGTCGTTGGGTGATTAAGCGCGCAGTAAAAAAGTTGGCTTTATTGTCGGGCTTTGAGCTAGACCTTAGCATGAACATTAATTTATCGGCAATGGACTTACAGGATGAAACCCTTGCTGCTTATATCAAAAGTTGCGTTGATGAGTATTCGGTAAACCCTGAAAGTTTATGTTTTGAAGTGACAGAAACTGCAATTATGTTTGATTTACCTCGTGCGATTGAAGTGGCAGCAGCGATTCGCAGTCTCGGTTCGAATATTGCGTTGGATGATTTTGGCACGGGCTTTTCTTCGTTATCTTTATTACGAGAATTTCCTGCTAATGTTGTAAAAATTGATAGCTCGTTTGTGGCGACTATGTCAGTCAATCCGGAAGATCGATCTATTGTTAAATCGATGGTTAAGCTTGGCCATAATCTCGATAGGTCTGTTGTTGCAGAGGGTGTGGAGGACCTAAATTCCTTGAATTATTTGAAGCAATTTGGATGTGATTTTATGCAAGGTCGTTTGTTGTCGAAACCTATGAGTTGCAGCGATACTTTATCCTGGTTAGATGCTTACCTGCTAAAGTCTAAGGAAGAGCTTGGTAGATTAAATAATATTAATTAAGCATTAAGTGTTCAATGGGATAGCTGCGCTATTAGGCCCTGTAGTCAGTTAATTTAATGTCGAAGTCGGCCTCGTTTCTGCCTCTGCAGCCCTGCCGACAGCGCATCGCCTGCGTTATTGCAATGAGGGTCGTACCCCGGTCATATGCTTACTGGCTAAGACTGGGTGCGGCCCTGATTTGGTGCGGTAAATTTGCCGTGGCAAACGGTAACTGCTAACTTTATGAATATCAGCAGGGCCTGTCGACACCGACTCCTAAACGGTGAGTGGTGCGGCGCGATAGTGGTTGCCTCGAGTATGTGGAAATGGTGTGGTTTTTGAAGCTTCCGAACTTGCGGTTGAGTTAATGTGCTTACGGGCATGTCCTCCTGATAATAAACGAAGTGTAGAGAAAATATTTATGTGTGAACTTTTTATTAAAGCCGATAAGAAATTATGGCAATCAAGGTCTAAATCGGTACGGATCAATAATGTAGTGACGTCCGTTCGCTTAGAAAATTTTTACTGGGAAACGTTGGATGAAATAGCATTTCGGGATGGTCTGTCGGTAACTGGCCTTATTAGGAGGCTTTACCTTGAATCGATAGAGGAAGGCCATAATATTGGGAGTTTCACATCATTCCTGCGGGTATGCTGTTCACGCTACCTTTCATTGGTTGCAGATGGTAATCTGATTAGGCATTCTAAGGAGCCGATTAGTGAGATCGACGCAGGCAATATTTTAAATCAAGAAACGATTGCTAGGGATGAGCGAAAATCACTTTATGCCGAAGCCGATGCCTCGTGATAAGCGCACAGGCCTATTTTGAGATTTTTTGCAGTGATTGATTTTTTTGAATGAAAATGGCTTTGAAATGGCTGACGCGAGTACTACTCTTGCTCATTATGGCCGTTGCTGGCTTGTGGCACTTTGGACCTTATGAGCCTGTTGATTTGCAAGCTGCTTTTGACGAATCCGTCCTTGGCAGTGATGTTGACGCTTATTTTGCTGCACGCGAGGCGCGTTTTAGCGATATACGCCCAGGCCACCAAAAACGTATGGTTTGGTTTGGTGAGCGAGGCGTAAAGACCCCCCAAGTTTTGGTGTATGTGCATGGCTTTTCCGCCAGTGCCCAAGAGCTGCGGCCTGTGCCCGACTTGATGGCTGACGCATTGGGTGCCAACTTGGTGTACATGCGGCTTGCTGGGCACGGGCGTTCTGTTGAGGCTATGGCTACGGCCACTGCGCAAGCATGGATGACTGACTTGGCTGAAGCGCTGGCCGTGGCAAGGCAAGTTGGCGACGAGGTCATTTTAATATCCACATCCACAGGTGGCACTTTGGTAGCCTTGGCTGCATTGCAGCCCGAGTTGATGCGTCAAGTGAAGGGCGTAATCTTTGTGTCCCCCAATTTTGCTATCGGCGATCCGTTAGCACCTCTGCTTAGTTTTCCCGCGGCGCGTTACTGGTTGCCACTGGTAGCAGGGCGTACCTGGTCGTTCGAGCCGCGCAACGATCTTCAAGAACAATTCTGGACAACGTCTTACCCATCTACGGCGGTACTTCCTGTTGCGGCACTGGTTAAAGAGGTTTGGGTACAAGATTGGACACAGGTACGGTTGCCCGCTCTATTTTGGTATTCCGATGCCGATACCGTAGTGAGGCCCGATGCCACCGACACGATTGCCGCTCGTTGGGGCGGGGATGCTTCAGTGGTGAAAGTTGAGCTTGGCGAGGGTGATGATCCTCATGCGCATGTTGTTGCAGGTGCTATTTTGTCGCCATCGCAAACAGAGCGAGCTGCGACCGAGATGGTGAAGTGGATTACCACACTATAGCGCCTGTTAGGCGCTCTGCCTTTCAACAAAAATTAAATAAACGCTCTAATCGACTCGGCATTCAGTATCGCATTGGCTTTTTCTTCGAAAATTTACACCCGCCACTTAAGTTTTCGATGTTCGATGAGTATCTGGCCTGATCAGTCCGATACCGCTTGCAAGCGGCGTGGCTATTTTGGGAGTCAGAATGTGTACAAATAATCGGAAGCTACTACACTTTACACTTATGTTTTGGCGGCTCGAGGAGCCGGGTAAGTTCACAAAAGGGGAACGATGATTATGAACGGACAGAGTGCAATTGTATTGGTGGCTAAGTCAGCAACGCTGATTTTTTCAATGGCTGTAGTTAGCGGCTGTGGTGGTGGCGGTGGCGGAAGCTCCACAGCAGATACACCCAATACAACATCTATTTCGGGCACTGCTGATAAGGGCATTATTGCCGGCGGCACGGTTACTGCCTATCCGGTAGTGAATGGCTTGGTCGAGCGGGCTAATCCTTTGGGTAGCGATATCACTGATGTCAATGGTGAATACGCGATTGTCGTACCTGATAGCTACAATGGCGAGCCATTAGTACTTGAAATTACAACCGATGGATCGGCGATGATGAAGTGTGACCTGCCCTCAGGTTGTGGTGTCAGCGCTAGCGGACCCATTGCCTTCGGTGACGATTACGCTTTGACAGACCCAAGTTTTGTTCTGCAAGCTATGATACCTAGCGCGCCAAGCAGCGCGGTTGCGGTTAATATTACGCCACTAACCAACATCGCTGCGGCGCTTGCTCAAGAGATTTTATCAAGTGATTTGGAAGCCTCTCAAATTGCGCTAGCCAATTCACAGGTTGCTGATCGCTTTGGCATCACCGGTGACCTCACTGAATTTGCAGTGATTGATGTGACCGACCCTGTTGCAGTCTCCGCGGCTAGCGATGACGTGGTTGAATACGCTGCTATTTCCGCTGCTGTTATCGAAGCTGTGCAGAATGATAATCCGGAGCTTAGCATTGAGGCGGCGATTGAAAGTTTTTCTGCTGATTATGTTGAACAGGGCTTAGCGGGTAATGCGAGTAATGATGCAACCACAGATCTAACGGAAATTCTAACAGCGGCACAGTCAGTTCTGAGTAGTGTTGAGGAACTAGATGAGGGTAATACGCTGGAGCTAGCGTCTCTTAATACTAAGCTGGTGGCTGATGTGCTTGATGCCCAGCTTGAAGAGCAAGACTCTTTTGACAAGGGCGCGCCCAGCGAAACAGCGTTTACTACAGAGCTTGATCAAGTAAAAGCCTTCGTTGCAGAGTGGCGCGATGTCGCTACGTCTATCGGTTCGAGCGAAGTATCTGGAGTCACTGTTGAAGCATTGGCGACCACTTTTTCAGATCAAATTTCGGCGTCGAATTTAGCGAGCAGTGAAGACACCGCTCAAGTTTTGGAATATCTGGCTATCAGCATACTCGCAATTGAACAGGCCTATGAGGCGTTTGAGCTTGACGATACACTGACCGAATTTGTATTTGATGCTGCGCCGGTTTTAGATTCTGATCTGTTTGTAGAGATTGCATCAACTGAAACAGTGACGGTACTCAGTATTGATGTTGCCGATGACGTTTGGGGCGCTATAAGCTTAAGTGCCTCGCTTGATGCCAATTTATCTGAGAGCGATATCAGTAATGGCCAAGACACCATCGCAGTCAATGGCTCTCTTGACCTCGTTGTAGAAGGGAGCCTGACTAATAATGTCGTAGAACTTAGAATCTTGGAAGATTCTGGTTTCTCTGTCGAATCAATAGCGTTTTCCGAAACTTCTTCAGAAGCTGAATCGGAAGATTCGTATGAGAGTGATTTAACAGAGACGTTGACGGTTAGCAGTATTACCCTCGGCTTGAATGTTGAATTGGAAGAGCTCACAACGCCTAACCCTGTTAAATTTGAAGGAATGCTAGACGCAAGTATCGCTGGTCTCGATTATTTGGCTGAGCAAACGTATTCAAATACTTTCTCTTCTGAGGCATTTTCAGAAGAAGAAAATCAGTTAACGTTTGAATTTGCTACGGTTTCGCTCGCTTTAGGCGGTGACTTTAGCAACATGTCTGGCGATCGTTTTTCTGCTGCACTAGCGGTTCAAGGTGATGCCTCCGGCGTAGCCTTTGAGAACCTGTTTACTGAAAGCATAAATTGCAATGACAGTTTTGGCTGTGATTTTGTAAATGAGACGGTGACCACAGCCGATGAAACTGAAGAGAACTTTGTTGCGGTCGGCTTCACGCTATCTTTCAGCGCTGATCTAGCTAACACACTTGATGCGGCTACGATTACGCTGTCTGCCGAACGCTCCGGCTTGGAGGGGATCGCAGCGTCTTTTGATATTACTTACCCTGGTGTCCAGCTCAGTGCAGAGTTTGATTGTTCGATTGAAGAAGAAAGTTGCACGGCAGCGCTCGTTAATCAAGATGGGGTGCGACTAGAGATAGTTAGCGATGAAAATGGCGAAGTCTCTGGTGATATTGAACGAGGTGGATCTTCATATGCCACTATTGAAAATCGCGATATTGGTATGGTAATTGTTTATGCTGATGGCGATTTCGAGTCGCTGTAAAAAATATTTTTTTTAGAAAAGAGAGGTCTTATAGGCCTCTTTTTTTTATCAGGGTAATTCCGTTATGGTTTTTTCGTTGTGATATACGCTCGACATTTCCTCATTCTGCAGACGCTTTTTCTTGCTTCACAAAGCCTCGCGCAAGAGCATGGCGGGCTGAAATTATTTTGGCATGCAAATTCTTTTGCTTTTAGTGAGGCGATGCCCGTTGCCCAGCTAATTGATGAGTTGAAAGGAGCACCTCCCAATAAAGGCGATATTGCCTTCACCTATAATAAATCAGAATTAGGAGTTGCTCTTAACGATTTTGAGCTCTCTTTTTTTCAGCGATATGACTATTACATTGAGTTTTCGCCAGACACCATAGGTCTGTGGTACGGCGTAGAAAATGCTAAGGACATTGATAAAAACCGAGTGTTTGATATTTTATTACAGGCAAATCATCAGCGCTCTAGCGGCGCAACTCTTGCTTACACTCACAAGTTTGATCAATCATTTCAAGTCAAATTGGCAGTGTCTTATTTGCATGCAGATCGCTTAGTTGATGGCGTGCTTGCTGGCAGCGTTTCGACATCGGATGAAGATTATGTCGGAGATATCTATGTGGATTATAACTATACAGAAGATATTTTGTTCGATCGAGAGGTGGAACCAGTCAACGGCGATGGCTATGCGCTGGATGTATTTTTAGCTTGGGATGCTAACGATCAATTGCTTATTAATTTAGCTTTGGAGGATCTAGTTAGTGAAATAATTTGGGATCAAGTGCCGGTAACTACCGGCAGGCTATCTTCTGACAGAGTGGACCTTAATGATGACGGTACTATTACTTCGAAGCCGAATCTAACAGGCAATCAAGGTTTTCGAGATTATACTCAGCGACTCCCGGTTCGTGCAGATTTAAAGGCTCGTTATCAATTTGGTCAACGCTATGCAGGAGTTGCGCGCTGGCAGAGATATGAAGATTTTGATTATCCAAGCATAGGCGTTACATATTCCGCTAACAAAAAAAGCAATATGGAAGTGACGTATAACTTTGTGACGCAGGGAGCAATGCTCGCGTTTCAATCGCGCTCATATTCGTTCCATGTGCTTTCAGATCAATTTAGCTTAAAGCGTGCAAAAACACTGAGCATAGGTTTCAGTTTACATTGGCCTCTATAAGCTAATAGCTATGCATTTCTTTATGCATTTGTATAGTAAGTGCGGGTGAGCTGAATCGTCGAGTATTGAGCAATACCTATAGAATAATCAAAGCGCGTAATGGCAGAAGCAATCACGGTTTTTTTTGAATTTAGCGAGTTGCTCTTTTTCCCTTTGTACCGCTAAGGTAAAGTGGCGGGTCAATAGTTCGCTTATAACAATACAAAGAAACACTTAGTGGTGTATGCTCATCGCCCAATAATCCTGTGCATACGCGCATGGTTAAACTAATCTGGCCGCCAAGAGACGCTCATGAATATCCACAACGAGGTTCGCAAACATCTAATTACCTTTTTAAATAAAGTGTTGGACCAAAGTTATACGAGAAATGAGTGGGAGAACTTTTCTTGTAGCATGTATCAAAATGATGTGCTGGAGGATATTAGGGTGGAGGTGAGCAGTATGATTGCGAAAAACTTAGAGCCTAATGGTTTTAAAATGAAGGCAATGACGGCCGAAACACGAAATTCTATTCAAGCAATAATTAACGAGCTCGATGCAGACTGTGTTTGACTTAAGACTAAGAGGCGAAGCGACGAGTGCCGAGCCATGTTTACGTTTGATTACCGGCATTAGCGGCGGGGCCTAGGGGAGCTAGGTCGAACATGGCGCTTAAGAATGCGCCGGTTTTCAGCGTTGACCTTTGCCTTACTACGATAAGACCATAATAGTTCGCGCGCATTCCTGCCGCTTTGCTCAACGTTTACGATGGGGTGAGGGTAGTCATGGCCCAACGTAAAGTTGTGCATGGCGGCTTCAATAGGGGTTGTTTCCCACGGTTGGTGGGCTAGATCGGTGGGCAGCGCTTTTAGCTCCGGTAGCCATGTGCGGATAAAATCAGCGTTGGGGTCTTTTTCAATGGCTTGTTTGGTGGGGTTGTAAACGCGAATCGTGTTGATGCCAATAATACCGGCTTGCATTTGAAATTGCGGGTAATGAATGCCGGGTTCAAAATCTAAAAATAACCGAGCTAAATGCTTTACGCCTAATTGCCAGTCGACTTCTAAGTGATGGCATAAAAAACTCACCAGCATCGCCCGCGAACGAAAGTTAATATAGCCGGTTTTATGTAAGCAGCGCATTGCAGCATCAATTAAGGGGTATCCGGTTTGGCCGCTCTCCCACGCTCTTAAGTGCGCTTCACATTGCGCAGAATCGTGATCGAGGTAGGGAAAGTTATAGTACGCGCGGTTTAATGGACGCTTCTCCATATCGCATTCACTGTCGAACTTTTGCATAAAATGGCAATGCCAATGTAGGCGCGAAGCCAGTGCGATTAAACTGCGTCGCCAGCCGGGCTTTTTCCAGTTGTGTAGCAGTGTTTGATACATTTCACGCAGGCTAATGTTGCCCCAGGCTAAGTAAGGCGACATTCGTGAGCAGTGTTCCTGACTCGTAGCTGGGTTGGATATGTTCCAGTAATAATCCTTACCGCGTACATGGTGAAAATCATTAAGCGTATGCCACGCATTTTCACTGCCGCCTTGTTGGAAGTCTGCGTTGGGTTGCTGCCACTGCCGTATTAAATCTTGCTCAGGTTGTAGCGCTTGAGGCGTTTCAAAGTTGGCCCACTGCGTGGTTGTTAAGTCTGCGCAGGCAAGTGGGGCGCGCATCACCGCCCTCCAATTTTTGTCCCATTGTTGTCGGTTGTTAGCGCCACGAACAACCGCGCCCTGTTGATATTCATACCAATTGATATGGTGCTGGCTGGTCCATCGTTTTACAGCTTGGTCGCGCTTATAAGATACGTCCAGGCCAATTTCTTCGTGGCTATAAATACTTTTTATACCCAGCTCTTTTTGTATCGCGGTAAATGCGGTTAGTGCGTCACCCCACGTGATGACAATTTTTGCGTGATGCTCCTGCAGCAGCTTTTGCATGGCCTGAAGTGATTGCCAAATAAAGCGCCAGTGTCGAACCGAATAATGGCCGTCATTTAATAAATCATTTTCAAAAGTATAGAGCAATAGCAAAGGCGTTTCTTCACAACAGGCTTGCATAAGCGGAGCATGGTCGGTGAGGCGCAAGTCACGCTTAAACCACACAATATTAATCATGTTGGATGCTCGGCAATAAGCAACTGTATATGAACATCAAAGAATCCAATTTAATCGGTGCCTGACTTAGCTATAGCTACAACTATTGGTTATTTACGACGGCTGCCAAGGGTTGTCTCTTTTGGCGACTCGGTTTTATAAGTATGCGGCAAGATGATAATTGTGCGCGAAGGTATTAGGAATTTGAACGACGCATAAAGAACGTTTTAATTATGCGGTTTACCCATGCCAATCAATGCGCAGGCTAGTGGCTAGTGGCCCTGCGATGATCTTCTGAGTCAAAGACAACCTGCTGTTTAACGATTTTTAGTATTACCCCAATCTTTAACAGTTGGCGTTGAATCGCGCTTTGCATTTTATCGGAGTCGCCATTTTGGCGGGCTTGCTGCTGGCTCTCAGCAGTATCAAAAACACAGGTGATTAATAAACTGGCAGGAAAATTACTGTAGTCGGCTTCATGTGTTAGCCATTGAAAACCACTGACATCCTCTAAAAAATGCTCGCAGGCAGCGGTCAGTGCCAGTCGGACATTGTTGTCGATTTTTTTTTGAGTTTTACTTTGCGGTTTGGGCATAGTGGTTGAGCGGTTTAGGCTACCTGTGGAAAAGACTGTTTTAAGAAACTAATAATTTCTTTTGACTCATACATCCATTGCTCACAGCCTTGGGCATCAACCACTTTTAAGCAGGGCACCTTTAACTGCCCACCACCGGCTAGTAACTCCTTCTTAGCGTCTAGGCAGCGCTTAGCATCACGAGTTTCGATGGGGAGCGACTGGCGTTTCATCGAGCGCCTAACTTTTACGCAAAAGGGGCAGGCTTTATATTGGTAAAGGGTAAATGCTTTAGTTTGCTCGTTAATTGCGGCTTGCACCGTGTCGGCACGCTGAATACCTGTAGGTGTTGTCAGCCAGTCGATCAGTAAAATGAGAGAGCCTAAGAGCCAATGAATGATGCGCATGAAGTTACCTAGCAGGTTGGGTTTTTCTTGATGAATAGTTGTTGGTCGGCTATTGGGGTGCTGGTTGCGTGCTTGATGGCCCGCACACAGGCGACGCAGATTAATGCTTTTTAGCCTTAAATGAAAGCCCGAGAAAAGTACGGTAGATGAGTTTTTCGGACGTAGTGGACGGCGCAGTCGCTGATGTCTTTATTTGACTGGATGACAGACCCTAGGTAGCTGCAATGCAGCAATGAATCCCAAGATCCCCATCGTGCCCGATACTAAAAAGACCCAGGTAAATGAGCCACTGATATCGGCCAGACTACCGCCTACGGCTGGTGATATCGTCTGCGCTAATCCAAATGCAAGTGTTGCTGCAGCAAAACTGGGGCCGTAATCTTTAGGCGTGGCGTTCTCCACCACGTACAGCGTTATTAAAGAGGGCAGCCCACTGAATAAAAAACCCAGACCAATGCAGGCCATTAAGGTGGGAATATAAGCACCCATCAGCACAATAAAAACAAAGATTGGCCATAAGGCGAAGGCAATAGCTAGTGCTAGGCGTGTACTGATTCGAGTAGCTAGTGCCACAAAAGCAGGCCCACCAAAAATCATCGCAAAACCCATCAAGGTAAAGGCCGTTGCAGCATCAAGGCTCGACCACGCGCTATCGTCTTCCAATCGAGAAGTTAAGAAGCCCAGCACCAACAAATAAATAAAACCAAAAGTCGCATAAGAGAAGATTAAGGGTAGCCAGCCTTGCATGCGCTTTAGCGCACCAAAGCCGCCGAAACCTCCACCACCGGTAGGGCGGGCCTGTTGATGGCGAACCATAAAGAGCACGCCTAACAGAATCGCAAGCCCTATAGCTGCCATGGTCAGATACACGCTGCTCCATGCATGATCGCCTTGAGATGATCTTAGAGAGCCGCCCAGGATGCTTACAAAGATCACGCCGATGCCAATGCCTGAGCCCATTAAGCCAATGGCAAGCCCCCGTTGCGAGGCGGGTAATGCATCCGAAGCAATCATAGGCGAGGGTATCCAAACACAGGCCCCACCAATACCTGACAGAAACAAAGCGGCTGCTAGTAAAAGCGGGGAGGGGGCAACAGCCGCTAGCAGTAACCCAGTGGTCGACAACATTAATCCGAGGCGCAATACACTGAGCAATCGATAGTGGCTAGTGGCCCAGGCTACAAACAGGGTGCCGAGTAAATAGGCTCCAACATTGGCAGCGCCGATCAGTCCAGCTAAGGTATTAGAAATCGCTAAATCGTCGCGGATGGCCGGCAGCAATAACCCATAGGCGAAACGCCCAAATGACTGAGCTACCGCTGCTCCCGCGGCAATCAAAAGCACAATTAGCCAGCCATTCAGCCCGTGTGATTTGAGCACCTTGCCAGAGATAGTGATATATCCTTGTGCGTAAGTTGTTTTGAGATAATACCGCAGGAGGTGGGTGTTAATGACTAGTGGGCAGATAGTAACCGACTATCACGCACAATTGCATGTGTTAAAAGCTTGGTGTTAACCTTGATGCCGATACAGAGTTAATCGTTCTGTAGGTGAGAAGTAAACCTCATCGATAATCTAGCAGGGTGTCACATGTCTACTCAAAAAAACTTTGGTTTAAATCATTTTTTCGTTCGGTTTGTGTGTGCCTTAATCGTTGTATTCGCCACTTATAATCCTGAAGGCCTGTCCTACTATCATTGGGCGGTTGAACGCTTGTCTGAATTTAGCGTGCTCAAAGCTTTCATTGGCGTGATTTTACTGGTTGGCTGGATCATATTAATACGCGCTACGCTAGGCTCTCTTGGCACCATTGGCATACTACTTTCCATCGCTTTTTTTGGTCTGGCCATTTGGCTAATTATTGATGTGCTGGGTTTGTCAGCTAATAACGCTCGTGTTATTAGCTATATTATCCAGTTGATGCTGGCTGGAGTGCTGAGCATTGGTGTTTCGTGGTCTCACGTTCGCCGTCGTATTAGTGGTCAGGTAGACACCGACGAGCTCGATAGAAACAGTTAAGAGCTGGTGGGCGACGTTAATAGTTTAATTAAATAAGCAGCCGCCTATTTATTCTTGTTTTTTTCATTGGCCTTTGCAAACAAGGCTGCCATCGTGCCTTCCTGTGGTTTCTCATGTTTGGGTTGGTGTGGCTTAGCCGCGAGCTTGTGATCTTTTTGCTTGCTGCGCTGTGACCCGCGACGCGCATCGTTGCGTGCTGGCCTGTCTTCCTCAGCGCCATCAATATCATCGTCAAGTCGCATCGACATGGCAATACGTTTGCGTGCTGCGTCAACTTGCATAACCTTAACTTTTACTATGTCGCCTGCTTTTACCACTTCGCGAGGGTCTTTTACGAAAGTGTTTGATAGGGCCGAAATATGCACTAGCCCATCTTGGTGTACACCGATATCAACAAAAGCCCCGAAGTTCGTTACATTGGTTACGGTACCTTCAAGGATAAGGCCAGGCTCTAGGTCAGAGATCTTTTCGATGCCTTCTTTAAATTGAGCTGTTTTGAAATCGGGGCGAGGATCGCGGCCTGGCTTGTCAAGCTCGCTAATAATATCGGTGACTGTGGGTATACCAAACTGGTCGTTGGTATAGTCAGCAGGCACAAGCGATTTAAGAAATAGAGAGTCTCCTAATAATTTTTGTATAGGGCGATCGTTCTTTTTGGCGATTTGCTCAACAATTGAATAGGATTCGGGATGCACTGCCGAGCTGTCTAGTGGCGTTTCTCCATTCGCCACTCTTAAAAATCCGGCGGCTTGCTCAAACGTTTTGGCGCCGAGGCGTGGCACGCTTTTAAGCGCTTCGCGACTGGCGAACGCCCCGTTTTGGTCGCGAAAATCAACAATATTATTGGCAATGGTTTGGTTTAATCCTGAAACGGCAGCCAATAGCGGCGCCGAGGCAGTATTGACCTCAACCCCGACGGCATTGACACAGTCTTCAACCACAGTATGGAGTGATCGAGCAAGTTGGGTTTGTGAAACGTCATGTTGGTATTGGCCTACACCAATGGATTTGGGATCAATTTTAACTAGCTCAGCAAGCGGATCCTGCAGCCGTCGAGCAATTGAAATGGCGCCACGAATCGTCACGTCTAAATCTGGAAATTCTTTTGCAGCAAATTCAGAGGCCGAATACACAGAGGCGCCGGCTTCATTTACCATCACTTTTTGAGCGTGAATATCTTTGTTAGCTTTTAATACGTTGCCAACAAAATTATCCGTTTCACGCGAAGCGGTGCCATTGCCAATGGCAATAAGCCCCACGTTGTGTTGTTTGCACAGCTTAACCAGAATCAATTCTGCCTCGCGTGCTTGGTTGCGTGGTGGTGTTGGGTAAATGGCGCAGTGATCAACCACTTTTCCGGTAGCATCAACCACGGCAACTTTACAGCCAGTGCGCAAGCCGGGGTCGAGGCCAATAGTGGCTTTTTGCCCAGCCGGCGCGGCTAATAATAAATCCTTCATATTGCTGGCAAAAACGTTGATGGCCTCTTTTTCAGCTCGCTCGCGCAGTTCGCCAAGAAGATCCATTTCAAGTTTCATCGATAGCTTAACGCGCCAAGTCCAGCGCACCACTTCGTTTAGCCATTTGTCGGCGGGGCGGTTTTGGTTGGTTACCCGCCAAAAGTGGGCAATCATGCTCTCGCAAGGATGAGTTGCGGTTGGGTCTGAGGCATCACCAACGGTAATCGATAGCGACAAAAACCCTTCGTTACGGCCACGAAAAATGGCCAGAGCGCGATGCGATGGCACTTTGTGCAATGCCTCACTATAGGCAAAGTAATCTTGAAATTTAACAGCGTCTAATTTCTTGTCTTCAAATACCCGCGCAGTGGCTGAGCCATCGGATTTAAGTAACTCGCGCAAGCTGCCTACTAGCTCAGCATTCTCGCTAAAGCGCTCAATCAGAATAAATTTTGCGCCGTCTAATGCCGTTTTAACATCGACGATTTTTTTAGTTTCATCGTCCGACTCAGCAGCCTCAGCCGGGTTTACAGGATTGCATTCGCCGCCAACAATATATTTTACGGCCTCGACCTCTGGTGAGAGTTCAGGGTTGTCGAACAAGGCATTAGCCAATGGTTCAAGACCCGCCTCGCGAGCGATTTGGCCTTTGGTGCGGCGTTTAATCTTGTAAGGTAGGTAGAGGTCTTCTAGTCGATTTTTAGTGTCGGCCGAGTGGATGTCGGCGGCCAGCTTAGGGTTTAGCTTGCCTTGGTCCTCAATACTTTTAAGAATGGTCACACGGCGATCCTCTAACTCACGTAAATAACGTAAGCGCTCTTCTAACGTGCGCATTTGAGTGTCATCGAGGCCTCCGGTCACTTCCTTACGATAGCGAGAAATAAACGGCACGGTAGAGCCTTCGTCGAGCAGCCCGATGGCGGCATCAACTTGGCTCTCTCGAGCATTCAGTTCTTCGGCAATACGGGTAGAAATACTTTTCATAAAAAACTCTGGGCATCTATTCGATGTGGAGGGGCACGGCTAATTTGGGCGCGGGAGTATAACGGTTATCGCATCGGGTGACGCAAGTTATCTTGGCGTAAGAGCATGTTTATGCTCACCTAGATGGTTGGCTGAGAAATAGCTAAGAAGGCTGCTCGGTGGTTACATTTTTTCACCGATAAAAACGCAGAAGCCGATCAATTAGTTGGCCGATACTCCATCTTCTGATGGTTGAGGAGGGTCTGGTTTTTCAGCAAAATAGTAAAACGACGGCGTACTGTTGCCTCGATTGGCAACGCCCAACGTTTTGGTTTGCAGCGAGTAGCTGATATCCGCAGGGTTGAATAGGCCTGCGTCTGCGCCTTCAACAACAACGGAAGATTGGCTGAAATCGTTGTTGAATTTGGTGATGCGGGCGGGCGACCATGAGCTGACGTAAAAGTTACCCCCTGCATCTATGTCGATACCATCGAGGTTACCTAAACCGGTGTCTTTGACAAGCGTGGAAAGCCTGCCGGTACTTAAGTCGACAGCCAAAATGGGCGCGTTGCTGCCCCAGTTCACAATGACCGCTCGGTTGTTACGTTCATCAACCACAACGCCGTTAGGGCGGGTGCGAGTTTTGGCAACTAACACCTTTGATTTCATTTTGGTGGGTTCGCTGATATCGATGCGGTGAAGCTTTCCTTTCGCAAAATCGCTCACGATGACCTCGCCAGGTCGACTTCCCATGCCATTGAGGAAGCCTATACGAGGAACAGTTATGGAGCCCAATAATTGGGCTGTTGTCAGATCAATGGCGTGGATCGTGCCGTCACTGATGGCGATGAGCATGCCATCAACCACTTCCATACCATGGGTCGCGGAGACACTGCCAAAGAATTGGTAAGAGTTTCCATTGTCACGGGTTTGTAAGATGTTTGATTCATTGGTGACGAACCAGCGATCGACGGCAGGGTCGTATTCAACAGCCTCAATTGTCTCTAGCGTTTGCGCGAACGAGGGCGCTAGGCCAAAAAATAGTGCCAGTGAAAAAAAGTAAAGTCGCAGTATCAAAGAAAGGCACCTTTAAACTGAAAATAGAATGAAAAAGTCTTCTGTGGGCGAAGCGATGTTCCGCGAACGAAGCAGCTCGTTGGTACTTTAACAAAAATAGGGGCTGATGGGAGGGTGCGTTTGTCCGAGCAAGCCTAATTGATTTGAGCGGTTCGACTTCATCATTTTATCATTTGTTATTATCTGGTTTATTAGGCTAAATAGTTCTAAGTCTATGAATTAACGAGGTTTACTGATGCGCGATTGACTGTGTTGAGAGCATTTGGTATTTTTGGTTTACCAAACCAACAGCCTAGCCATTAAAGCGAGCGCTTTTGGTTGGCAGGTAATTGCAGAATTGCACGACCTGGCTCCTTGCAATTATGTGATGTCTAGTCCGACGGACTAGGGCGAATATAACAATAAAATAGACATGGAGACATAGTATGAATAACTACCTGCGGCAACTCGTCGCGTGCTTTTTCTTATTGGTGAGTTCACAGTGCTTCGCTCAATGGGGTACGGGTAATTGGGGCTCTATGGTTTGGGGGCAAAATTTGGTTGATGTTCCGATGATGGGGGGCATAGCCCAAACGTTCGCATTTTTTCTGTTGCTCGGGGTTGGTATGACGATAGCCAAGCGTTGGAAGCTTATGAGGAGTGTTCCGGTCGTAATGGTAGGTGCAGCTATCATTTCCTTCCTGTTAGCACTGCCAACAATGGTAACAGCCGGTCCTGTGGGTTCTCTTAATCATTTTGTGAACGGTGCTATTGCCGATGCTGACGAAGTTAATGCGAACTTCAATGAAGTCAAAGTAGCCGTTGACGATAATTATAACCGCACGCTTACTGCTCAACAGACGGCCGATGCCGCCGCCAATGGACACACCATTGATACGAACACGCAATTGACCGAAACTCAGGTTGACGACTTTGTGGATAACAACGGCTATGCCCTAGTGGCAGACGTACAAGATAATGCGGAAAGTATTGCTGTTAATGCTGAGGGGATTGCAACAAACGCGACCAATATAGCGTCTAACACTTCGGACACAAGCGTGCTTCAATCGACACTTGCCGCTATACAGGCTTTTCTGTGCAGCGATGGTGTGATTCTTGATGCGCTTGAGGCCTGCGATGATGGCAATAGAATTGACGGGGACGGATGTAGTTCATCATGCGCCATCGAGCCTTCGTTTGTGTGCAGTGGGCTGCCATCGGTATGCTCTGCGCCTGAGGATGTTCGTTTTGTTGCTTGTGCTGATGGCGTCTCAGTTGAGGATAAAGCTACAGGTTTAGTGTGGGAAAGAAAGACCGAGCTGGATGGCGTGCATAACGTCAATAACTCTTACTCTTGGTCCGCAGACATCACCTCGATTGAGCCTGACGGAACGGTTTATACCGTATTTCTGAATCAGCTTAATAGTAATGGTTTTGGCGGGCACGGTGATTGGCGTCTACCGATAGTAAGCGAAATGCAAACTATTTTGGTGGGTGAGGGCGTTCTAGCACAGCTTACAGAGGATCCAGCCAGTGGCCAGAATCTTACCCAGCAGTCAACGGTTTGTTACAGCCCACCGTGTCTCGACCCTGATTTTCTTGCTCATGCGGGTTACGCGAGCCCATCTTACCCAGTTGTAGTGAATGGACTCACTGACCAAGTGACAAGTCAGTACCGTATGGGCGTTTTGCCTTACTGGTCATCGCAAACATTTTTGCCAGAAGTGTCGAATGCTTACGGGGTTAATTTTGGGGCGAACGCAAGGATCCCGTCAAATATTCAAACGCCGCAGATACTAGAAGAGCTGCCGGCGGGTATTCAGGCGATTTCTAAAGAATCGGGTGCGCCTCAGCCGCCGTCCAACCGTAAAGAGGTCGCTGTATTTGCCCGTGCCGTTAGGGAAGGTAGTTGTGATCTTTGAGCATTATGTGTTGCTGAGTTTTCTGGCCATGAAGCGTTTGTGCTTATTATTAGCATTGCTGATTGATTCTTATAAAGGCGGGACTGATGCTTGTTATACTAAAAGGGTTTTTGGGTATTGATTATACTAATTGGGTCGCATATTAAGGAGAGCTGAGCAATGAAGGCAGGTAAAGTAGTTGGGGTTGTTCTTATCGTTGCTGTGCTAGTCGCAGCTATAGTAGGTGTTTCTCTGCTCAATAATATTAACGCTATTATTAAAGCAGCAGTTGAATCGGAAGGGCCTAAAGTAACGGGCACTGAAGTTTTGCTGAACGTTGTTGATATTAATTTAGGACTTGAAAGCGCTGGCGGCGAGCTCAAGCAGTTTTCAATAGGTAACCCTGCAGGTTTTACTCAGCCACATGTTTTTTCTGCGGAAACCATCCGTGTGGCAGTCGATCCGACGTCTTTGGTGGGCGATGTGATTGTGATGAAAGATATTACCATTGAGGGTATTCACTTTTATGCCGAGCAAAAAGGCTTAACGACTAACTTGCAGGCATTGCAAAAAAATCTTGACGCGTTTATGGGGTCTTCAACATCAGCACCGGCACAATCGGATGAGGCTGCTAGTGAAACGGATGTGAGACTGATGGTAGAAAATTTAAAGTTTGCCGATAGCGCCTTACATTTAACTACAGAGAAATATGGCAGCTTCGACCTTAAGTTGCCTAGCTTTCAGTTGAGTAATTTAGGAGATAAAAAAGTAGGTTTGTCGCCTGCTGAATTAGGCAGTGCAATTATGCAGCCGCTGGTTAAAAGAGCCAAAAAGCAGGCAGAAAAGGCGCTTAAAGATCGTGCCAAAGATGAAGTAAAAGCTCGCGCTGAAGAAAAATTAAAAGAAAAGTTAGGTGATGATGTCGCTGAAAAGCTGGACGGGCTAAAAGGACTATTTGGTAAGTAACGTCTAGCTGAGTTCCAGCCAGTTAAAAACCAGTCTATGTGCGGGCAATATCTTCGGCGCATGGGCTGGTTTTTTTGTATGAAGCGTAGCTGTGTTCGATCTTTTATCGCACTTTTACCGAAGAGTGCGCGCTACATAACTGCAAATGACTAGTCGACTAATTGAATGTGATGCTCGTAGGTTCCATCATCATTACGCGTAGTGGTTGCTTGTCCTCTAGCGCCTATGAAGCTGCCCGTCCCACCGATGATTGCTCGCAGTTGGGGTTGATTTTTATCCATCTCGTGGCCAGCATTGTGTGGGTAGACGGACTTCCCACCAATGACCAGTGTATTAGCTTCTCCTAAGTCAAAAACCATCTGTACTATTCTATCTTGAAAGACTTCATGGTCTTGTTCTGGAATATCAACGGTAAAGACAAACCCGCTGAGCTTTCCTTTCACGCCTTTATCGGTTTTTACTACTGCATCGAATGCCAGCATATCGCCGTGCGACGATCCTTCGCCACCCAGATCAACGTGCACTAGATTGGGTAGTTCCTGGTGTATGGTGAATGACTGGGCTATATCTGCAGCTTGCGCAGAACTTAAGGCGGCGCATGCAATGAATGCTATCAAGACCTTACTAAAGTGCTTTATGGGACGAAGGCTAAGTTGTGATGCTTTAGTCCAGAACGTATTTCTCACTGTGACATTCCTCATTAATTAATTGTTTAAAGATGAGCTGTGCATTCATAGCCTGCGAAACAGGTGAGGCATGTTGGCTTTAAATGGAAAAAAACTACGCGAAGCAAGTGGTTTACAACAGCTATTAGCTGACTAAAGGTAGCTTAATGTTGAGTCACTGACACCTAGCGACTTTACAACCTTATTAGGGCAATAAGGTTGTAAAGTTGTCGGCCAATATATAGTCATTACCATCTGCCACCAAAGAAAACTCGGCGTAGGCATAAGTTCCTGCCGATGGTAAACCTAAGTTAGCGGTACTCAAGGCGCGGGTGTTTTGCCCAGTAAAAATAGTCGTCTCACCAATGATCGTTTCAAGCTTGTCACCCAGTGCGTCAAAAAGTTTAACCTGATACAACACCTCAAGCGTTTGGGTTGTTGTGCCGCTGCGCGTAATAGACACACCGTTAGTAGTGCTCTGTGCGCTTACGGTAACGAGCTCAAAAGAGCTATCGTTAGCCGCTTTGATACGCACGGGGTCGACGCCCAGCATGTACACATTAACGCCGTTGTACATTGAGAAGCTTGAAAAATAAAAGCGCCCGCGGTCATCCCAAGAGTCGTAGCCGGTAATAAATTGCTGACTGCTTGCTTGAGTGTCTAGTTCACTGACCTTGGCCAACTCCGAGGTCGTATTGGTGGCAATGTCATACTCCCAAATGGAGTTAGGATAAGATGAGTCACTTACGCCAATATAGATCTTTTCGTCATCGGCCGATAATTGGAAAACCCAAGTTTTCGGCGTGCCCGGTACACCTGTAAAATTGGGTTGGCCTACGAAGCTCCAAGACGCAGTTGCATCGACAAAGCGATAGATATTGCCCTGGTCATCGGCTACGTAGAGCACTTCATGCGCTCTGTCCCACTGACCTACTTCAATGGCGTTAGGGCCCTGCATTTGAAAGCTTGGCAGTTCGCCAAATCCGGTGGCTGGATCGTAATACCAAACGTGATCAAAGACACTGGCCGGCTCGCCTTGATTCCATTGCCCGCGCGATGAACCACCGGTTATATAGACACGATCTCGCGAGTCGACCCACATGAATCGATTAGAGTAGAAATAGCCGTTCCAACTACTGGGCTTGCCTAAAACGGTTGTTTGCTTATTGGCAATGTCGTACCGAACCAGTTTATTTTCTGGAATAGACATGCCATACAGTAAATCATTGTTGGTGTCCTTTTGAATGGTCACGATTTGTATATTGGGCGCGCCAACGCCTTGAGGTTCAGAGACGCTTAAATCTAGCAGCTCGTTGCCAAACAAGTCATAACCATACCAATGGAAACCCCGAGTATTTAAATAATCCGTATTCATGTTAGAGCTATCTAACGTGGCGGCATATACTCGGCCATCATGATAGAGCGGGCGGGTATGGAATTTTTCGGCGGTTTCGCCAGGGCTCCAATTGTTCACCGCTTCAGACGCTGTTTCTGCATCGCCCACCCAGCGTATTACGCTATCGGATTGATGCAAGCGATACAGCATAGAGTTATTAATATGGTCGTGGCCAGAAATATAGATATCGCCGTCAATATCGGATCCTACTGCGAGCCAGCACTGATCGGGCCTGTCGCCGTTGGGTGCATTAGGTAATTGCCAAACGGTGACACCGGCGAGATTTCCGGTGCGCGATTGATCGATAGGAATTTGCGTCGCTGATGTGGTCACGCTAAACGCATCTGTTGAGCCACCCAGCGATAGCAAAGTGTCAAGTTGAGTCGCCAATAGCGGTGATGTTTGTTGCTGCAAAGAAAGTATCTGACCGTTGGCAATGGTGCCAGCTGCATTAGTATAGGCGCTGCCATCAATAGAGTATTCACCGTTGCTGACAGTGATTGCTGTGGGGCCGCTGAGTCCTGAAACTACCACAGCGTTAGATGTCACTACCATATTCTGCGCGGCGTTAGTCTGATTGACGAAGCCAAATAGATTCTGGTCGGATACGGTGGTTACAGCAAAGCTAGCGCTTAGCCCGCCAATCGTCAGCGTGCTTTGGCTCGTGTCAGAATAGCTAACAGAAGAAGTTTGTCGCACAACTACGGTATTCCCATTCGCCACGAAACCGCTATTACTTCCATAGGCGCCACCATTTATTGAATATTGGCCACCTTCTATAGAAATCGATGTGTTGCCTGAAATACCTGATACTGTAATAGGATTAGACACCGTCAGCGTATTTAAAGGCGCATTAACAATGGGCGTAAAGCTGAACACGTCGGGAGCAGGGCAGCCTGCAGAGTCGACTGAGCTTCCCGCAGGAGTGCCTGGGCACTGGTCACTTGAGTCGCCAATGCCATCCTCATCTTCATCGGCGGCAGGCAATCCAAAAACTTCTATCTCATAAATTGAATAGCCATAGACGGTGTTGCGGGTTAGCCCTTGCATGCGCACATAGCGATAGTTGCCCGCTACTGTGACGGTATCGGTGCGAGCACCGGAAGCGCCGCCGCTCTCACTGGCCAATGTAGTCCAGCTACTAAAATCGTTTGAGCCTTGAAGTTCATAGCTAGCCGCGTTGGCTGCTTCCCAGTGAATGATCACCTCAGACAAAGAATAGGTCGCGCCCAAATCGAGAGTCAGCCATTGATTATTAGTGAACTGTGAGCTCCAGCGCGTTCCCATGCTGCCATCTACAGCATCAGACGGCAGCAACTCAGCACTCTCATTACTACTCGACGAAGCCGTTGCAGGCAGTAACACGGGCTCTGGCGGAGGTGGTGGCGGGGTAGGAATCGATGCCACCACTTGGATGCGCGTAGCTGAACCGGCCAGCATATTTAGCGGTACAAGCATCACTACTGCCAGCACTAGTGCGCTCATTTTCTGTCGCCGTGCAGCCGGCGAGCCTGCGCCTAAAAATAAAGCGGCTAGAAGAAGGGTGCCTATGACGCCTAATAACGGAATATTTTCTTCAACGATTTGACCCGGCAGCCAAGAGGCATCGTTGGGGTCAGAACCATACGCAATTTCGAGCGCGTCTGTTACGCCGTCACTGTCGGAATCCAAACCACCAGGGTCGGGAGCCGGAATAGTCGAGCCAATAAAACCCTGGGCCGAGGGCGCACTAGCGACCACGGTCAAGGGTACTGTCACAACTACGTCAACAGCTTGTCCATCGGCTTGACCTGATACGGTCACTATTAAATCACCGCTAGTGCCCAACGCTGCGCCTGAGGCAATGTCGAAGTCCAGTGCGGCAAGGTCGCTACTGTTTACCGCAACTGAGGTTGGAATAATGGTCGCGGTGGCCGAACTGACCATACCTAGGGCGTTGTTGCTCACGGTAATAGTGTCAAAAGACGCTGCCGGGTTGCCATTGGTCAACAATATAAAAACTTGATTGCCAAGGCTATCAGCCTCAACTTCGTAGGCCTGAGCACTGCTGAGTAGGCCGAACATTAGCAGAAAGCACAACAAGCTTGATACACCGAGCTTGCGACCCAATTTTTTTGCAGAGAAACTATTCATAGTTGAACGCCGACAGTTATTGTTTAGCACTTTTACGTTAAGTGTATGCTATTCGATGAGTTTAGAGCCCAAATGACCCATAAAAAACGATCAGAGGGCGTTTAAATGGCTTTAAATTACCCGATGCTTGCACAAATGCGGTCTATCCACCTAAAAGGTCTTTTTATTGTAAAGCGTTCTTTAAAATAACTCGCGCCAATGGGTTCAGTGTCACAGTGTATTGATGTGTAACAGTGCGTCGCAAGTTAAGTCTGAATAGGAAGCGTGTTATACCATAGCGTGCTGGAAGCACAGCTAGAGTTGATGGTGGGCATAAAATGAAATATAGAATCTTTTTTGTTGGTTTGATCAGTTTGATGCTGCAAAGCGCTGGCTTGGCCGACACGTTGCAGGAAGCCTTCTCCGAGCACTTTTTAATGGGTACTGTTTGGCATGGTCAGCCAGTAGAAGGCCACAAGAAAAACCATTTTTTAGAAAAAGAAAAAGCGATTACAGCTATTGAGTTTAATACGATTACCGCTGAAAACTGTATGAAACCTGCGGCACTGCAGCCAGAGGAGGGTGCCTTTAGTTTTGCCGAATCTGATGCAATGATGGCCTATGCTCAGGTGCAGGATTTAGTGGTAGTAGGACACACCTTAGTTTGGAAAAATGCCACACCGGATTGGTTTTTTTTAGATAAGCACGGTGCTCAGGTTAGCCGAGAGGTGTTGATCACACGCCTCAAAACGCACATTCGAACGGTGGTAGAACACTATCGCGGTCGCATCGAGTACTGGGACGTGGTGAATGAAGCGATTGATACTCGGTGGCTGCCTAAACAGAAGCGCTTTGAGGCCTTTTATAAGCCCACGCCGTGGCTTGAAATAATAGGACCTGAGTATATTGAAATTGCGTATCGAGCAGCGCACGAAGCGGACCCATCGGTGAAGTTGCTTTACAACGATTATGGTTTGCACAACGAAGCTAAGCTTGATTTTACGCTCGCCATGATCGCTGACTTAAAAAGCCGTGGTGTGCAGATATATGGCCTGGGTTATCAAGGGCACTTGTTTATCGACCAGCCGGCATTAGTTGAGATTGAGCGGGTCTTGAGTAAAGCCCAACAAGCGCAAATTCCGTTGCATATTACAGAGCTTGATGTGAGCGTGTTACCCAATGCATGGAAACATCGCGCAGCCAGTGTTGAAGACCGCTTCGCTTTGGCAGCAGAGTTCAATCCCTATGCTGATGGTGTGCCCGAAGAGATCTTAGCGTTACAGGCCAAGCGCTATAGTGAGCTGTTTAAGCTGTTGGTTAAATACAGTGACAATGTTGAGCGCGTGACTTTTTGGGGTGTATGGGATGGCAACAGCTGGCGTGATTATCGCCCGATGTTAGGCCGAACGGATTATCCGTTGCTAATAGGCCGCAACTTTGAACGCAAACCAGCCTACGCAGCAGTGCTACAAGTGGTGGCACAGCAAGAAAAAAAAGACTGACATGCTGCGTCGACCAATGACGCGGCGGCGTGGGTGAGCCGTTTTTTAACTGAGCCTGGCTTTGCGCGTTAACTTTACACCGCTAGACGTAACCCATGTGCAGCCGGGTTCTATATGCACCAAACCATCACCCGTATTTAATGCGTTAATGTTACAGCTGACGGGCTCTATAGCGATTGAGAGCCGGTCGGGTGCGATGCATAGCTGCACGTAGTTGTTAGCTTGAGGGCCACTGTGCTGCCATACCTCAACACCCCGTTGACTGTCTTTAGACCACAGAAGTAATGCTGCGCGAGCCGGTTTATCACGCCAGGGCTTAGCGAGGCGAAAACAGGTATCTAGCTGGCGCGTGCCAATGCCGGTTAGCTGTTTAAAATCATTAAAGTCACAGGTCTCACCGGTAGGCAGCATGCGCTCATCAACACCAATGCGTTCGACCGAAGGTAGCTGTAACTGTAATTGATCAACCGGACAGTCCAAGTGGAAATAGGGGTGCCAACCCATGCCCGCCGGAATCGTTTCATCGTGTAGATTGTGAACGTCAAAGGTAACCGTTAGTGCATCGTGCGTGAGCGTGTACTCTATGACCACCGAGGCTGGAAAGGGGTAGCCATCGAATCGACCATCGTAGTGGTATTGCAAAGCTACGCTGCTTTGCGCATTGCCAACACGGTGATCTGCTACAGTCGGTGTCAGGGTATGCAGAAAACCATGTAGGTGGTTGTCCAACTCAGGTTCGTTAATAGCAAGATGGTAGTGTTTCCCGCGGTGCGTATAGCGTCCACCATCCAGGCGATTAACCACAGGGAAAAGCGGTACACCCCTGTAGGCGCTGTTATTTTTGAGTTCAGCACGATGGCTTAGTCCGGCAATAATATTGATGCGGCTATCGTCTCGCACGTCAGATAGTTCTAACGCATTAACAGCACCACCAAATTCTAACAGTAATTCTAATTTTGCCGAGTCGTCAGCTAGTGCGAGGGTGAAGGCTTCGTAGTCAGCCAAGATTGTGCTCTCCTAAGGGGAGTGCAGCGACCCAGCGTTGGTAGGCATCTTGATATTCATCTTTGAGCGCTGCGCATGGCTCAACAATGCCGCTGGGCTGTAAGCCGCTAAAGGCTTC
>Ga0075467_10000775_pt1 | contig 26121 bp, 22 predicted proteins | sample DEB08_DNA_9_FD_75067 | JGI IMG/M metagenome (GOLD analysis project Ga0075467, IMG submission 75067) | Aqueous microbial communities from the Delaware River and Bay under freshwater to marine salinity gradient to study organic matter... | ecosystem: Environmental > Aquatic > Marine > Coastal ... | reverse complement strand
GCCATGAGCGTCATGGTTTCCGCATCCTGGGGGGCCTGGTCCAGCGCGCGGCGAAGCGCATTGATAGCTTCCCCCACTTGATCGCTTTCAATCAACCAGCCAGCACTAAGCTTCAAAGCCGAAACCTGTGATGGGTCCTGCGCAAGAACCTCCTCCACAAGCTGGCGGGCGCCAATCTCGTTTCCGTTGGTGATCAGCATGCGGGCAAGCGTGACTTTGAAGTCGCTTGCGCGGTCATCTTCGGGGGCGGCTGTGTCAATGATGGACTGCATTTCAGCAATCCCGCCTTCCCGGTCGCCGGAATCGAACAGAATGCCCGAGCGCAGCGCCCTCAAAATAGCGTTGTCTTCGTAACGTCCTACAGAAGCTTCAATTTCTGCCAGCGCGGCCTCGGGGCCGTTTACTTCGCGAATGAAGCCGATCAAAGCGATCTGTAAGTCAAGGCTATCGTCCGTTGCCGCGATTTGCTCACGCAGGAATTCTTCCGCGCGTTCAGGGCGCCCAAGCGCAGTCAACAACCGCACCAGAGAGCCTTTGCTTAAAGTGTCCTCGGGAAATGCGATAACAGTCATGCGCAAATGCTCTTCGAGGGCATCGAAGTTTTCAAGCTGTGCAAGAATGGAAGACTTCATGCCATAGTAGAGCTGAGAGTCTTTTTCGATCGCTATGGCGCGGTCCACGAACTGTATCGCCTCTTCGAGGCGGCTTTCGCGCGACAGGCCTTCGATGATGATCCGCAAAAGTGTAACATCTTCGGGATACGTCTCGGTGAGCGCGATCGCGTCACGGGTGAGGCTGCGCATTGTCTCAGTGTCTTCGGCGAGCGCTGCCTTGCGGAATTGCATCACGAGGTCGATGACTTCCACACCGTCCAGCTGCACACTTGCCGCGATCAAGCTTTCAGAATGACGCTCGGCTTCTTCCCAGTTTTGCGCCTCAATGGCCATTTCGGTTAGGGCGAGTTTGGCGTCCATGTCATCGGGGTCTTGCTCGGCTAAGCGCAGGAAATTTGCATAGGCATCGCTAAAGTTGCCGCGGTCGCGGACGGTTTCAGCGTAAAGGCGTCGGCCTGCCACGTGAAACTCGTCCAAGGACAAAACATTTCTCAGCTCGACGAGTGCGCGCTCAACATCGCCTGCTTCAATTAGCTCCAGGCTGTTATTGAAATGGCCTTCTGCGCGTTCCTCGGCGCTGTCACACGCTGCTAGAAAGCCCATAGCGACACCCAAAATGAGCCCGCGAGAAAGTGTGGAAGACCGCATGAAAAACTCCTCAAAACGAATTGGAGCGACACTAACAAACACAAATGTGCGCAACCAGCCCATTTAACTCACTGTTGCGGGATTAAAAAGAAGATCAGTAGCCGGTTCCACGGACAACGACCGTAACGGTTCTCGCCAGGATCTTCAGGTCCTGCCAGGCAGACATGCTAAGATCATAAGCATCGTCATAATAGGCCCGCTCTGCAAACTCGGTCTCATTTCGCTTCGAGACCTGCCAAAGACCGGTAATTCCGGGGCGCAGACTGTAATAGCTGCGGCCTGGGTAAAGCGCCTGTTGGCACGGCAACATAGGCCGCGGTCCGATCAGGGACATGTCACCGGCCAACACGTTCATGATCTGCGGCAACTCATCAAGAGACGTCCGGCGTAAAATTCGGCCAATCGGGGTGCAGCGGGGGTCTTTGGCGAGTTTCTGTTTCGAATTCCACTCGCGCCGCGCACCAGGATTTTCCGAAAGGTGAGCTTCGAGCATGACTTCCGCGTCAGGCACCATCGTGCGGAATTTCCAAATCGTGAACCGACGGCCGTCGCGGCCGACTCGTTCCTGACGGAATAGTGCCGAGTGACCGTCCGAGGCGATCAACAAGGCGATCAATCCCATAAATGGAATAACGAAAGGTAGGGAGATGATTACAAGCGCCAGATCAAAACCACGCTTAATGCCGGATCGGTACAGCCCATGGGCTTGAACCGGGCCTGATATCGGTAAGGCGTCAACATTCGCAGCAGAGCGATTTGCAACATTGGTCACATGTACTGTCATACTTACTACCGAATCAATTTCGGCCCCCTAAAACTCACTAGACCCAAACACGACACAAATCAGCAGCAGGTACTGGAAGGCGAGGTCTATTACTTGTTAGCATTTTGCGGTCAGCATTGGAAGATTTCCATTCGTATTATGAGCTTAACTGAGCTCTCTGCCTTGGTTAACGTGCCGTCATTTGGATGTTACGCCTGAAAAACCGCAAGAAAGCGCCTTCTGATAGCCGTAATGTCGCCTCAATCAACGCTTGAGACAGACACATTCAAACACGGCTTTGGTAAACGATTGCTTAAAAACTGCACAGATTGTCCACAAAACGTGGACGATTGATTAAGCCAAATGATGCGATGGTGACGTGTGATTCGGCGTTGCTTGGTCTTTCTGGCAGAAATTTGCAGAAAGGCCGTGGCGGCGACACGATATAGCCATTAAGTCTAGTTAACTTCGGATCCGACGCTCTTTTGCGTAGGTCCTTAAAACAGCAGCGAGACGATGACGAGTAACGATCTTTACGTTGAGTACTTCGGGTTTACCGAGCGACCGTTCACGCTGTTGCCCGATCCAGATTTCTTGTTCTGGTCGCGCGCGCACCGACGTGCATTTTCTGTTCTTGAATTCGGCGTAATAACCCGCGCCCCTATAACGGTTGTGACTGGGGAAGTGGGTGCCGGAAAGACGACGCTGATCCAGAAACTTCTTCAAGCGCTTGATGATGATATCACCCTCGGCTTGATCTCAAACGCGCAAGGTGGCCGGGGTGAGCTGTTGCAGTGGGTCTTGAATTCACTCTCGATCCAGGCGGATTTGACCGGATCGTATGTGACGATGTTCCAGCAACTTCAGGACTATGTGATCGAGGAATACGCGAGCGGACGCCGCGTCGTGCTTGTGATTGATGAGGCTCAGAACCTCAGCATCGAAGGACTGGAAGAGTTGCGGATGTTAACCAATATTAACTCCAACAAAGATGAGTTGTTGCAACTGATTCTGGTCGGGCAGCCCGAACTGCGTCAGATGATTATGCGACCGGAGTTGCGCCAGTTTGCACAGCGGGTTACCGCGACCTATCATATAGGGGCACTGGATCGTACGGCCGTTGCAGGGTATATCCAACATCGCCTCAATCATGTCGGCGGTTCTGGCAATGAGTTCACCTCAGACGCGATTGATCTCATTCATGAACATTCACGTGGGATTCCAAGATTGGTGAACAAATTGTGTGATTTTGCGATGGTTTATGCAGCAACTGAAGAGCGTCGCGTTGTCGACGGCGCGATCATTGAAGAAGTCCTCGAAGACGGGATTTTTCTGCCTGCCGTGCATGTAGCGGGAGATGCAGCCGAATGATGTCCGATATCACATTTTACAAAGCCTTGTTCATGAAGCGCCTGCCAATGATGGCTACCATATTTGTGCTCTGTTCGGCGATCGGTGTTGGGTTAGCAATGATGTTGCCGTCGCGTTATGTGGCGAGTGCGAGACTGCTGGTAGAAAGCCCGCAGATTCCCGACGAGCTTGCGGCTTCGACGGTACGCACTTCGGCGACCGAACGTTTGCAGATTGTCGAGCAAAGGTTGCTCACGCGGGCGAACCTTATTGACATAGCAAACAAATTTTCTGTTTTCGAAGGGCGTGGTCGGATGACGCCCGATGAGGTCGTTGCGGAAATGCGCGACCTTACCACGATCCGTACGACCGGCAGTCGCGGCGGCGCGACATTCATGACAGTTGCTTTTCGCGCCACAACTCCGGAGCTCTCGGCGAGCGTTGCCAATGAATTTGTGACGTTGGTGCTCAACGAAGACTCCGAACGCCGCCAGCTTTTGGCCGGGCAAACTCTTGAATTTTTTGAGGAAGACGTGAGCCGATTAGATCAGGAATTGGGCCTGCTGAGCAATGCGATTGTCGAGTTCAAAGATGCCAATCAGGATGCGCTTCCAGAAAACCTTGAGTTTCGCATTGATCGGCTTGCGCGCCTGCAAGACCAGGTTATTGCCGCGACACGTGATCGTGCCGCTCTCAGCGAGCAGCGAAGCCGACTGATGATCCTCGGCAGCAGCACTGGAGGTACGCGACTTTCAGCCGCGCAACAAGAATTGAGAACAACTGAAGAGGAGTTGAACCGGGCTCTTACCGTATATTCTGAGACAAACCCAAGAGTTCGGATGCTTAAGGCTCGTGTAGCGCAACTCACCGAGGCGGCCTCAACCGAGGAAACGAGTACACAAGAGATTGCTGCTGATCCAGCGCAAGCATTGTTTGAGTTAGAACTATCGGAAATCGACCGGCGCACGGCATTTCTTGATCAACAAGAACTCCGCGCCGCGAGTGAGATCCAAGAGTTGCGTGAAGCGATTGAAAATACGCCTGAAAACGCGATCCGGCTGGAGTCTCTTGAGCGCGATTACCAGAACACACTTAACCGATACAATGGGGCGGTTGCAAATCTTGCCCGCGCTCAGACGGGTGAGCGGATCGAGGTCCTTTCTAAGGGCGAGAGAATTTCGGTCATCGAACAAGCGACGGCGCCCACTGAGCCGAATAGCCCAAACCGCCCCCTCATTGCGGGTGGTGGCTTGGGGGTAGGCATTGCCCTTGCGGTCGGCGTGTTTCTACTTTTGGAAGTGACCAATCGCTCCATTCGGCGCCCAGCTGATCTTGTTAAAGGGCTCTCAATTCAACCGATTGCGACAATTCCTTATCTTGAGACGTCCGGCGGTAAAACGCGTCGACGTGCACTTCAGACAATTCTAATTGCCGGGCTTGCGATAGGCATTCCTATCGGCCTTTGGGTAGTTCACACATTTTATCTTCCGCTTGATCTGATCGTAGATCGGGTCTTGGGAAGATTTGGTCTTTAACGCGGGCGGCTTGGGTACACGATATGGAAAAACTTCAGGCAGCACTGGCCAAGGCACGCGCACAGCGCGAGGGCGAACCGGTTACGCGCGCAACAAGACCGGAGCTTTCCGCACGCGCGAAGTCGCGGCAGGTGGCAGAAACCGAAGCGGTTGACTTGGTTTGGGGGGCGGTTCCCCTGTTTGAGCCAACGTCACGGCGCTTGCAACAATCACGAATATTTGCAGCGGACGCGTCTATTGAGGGCACGCATTTTGATATTCTGCGCACCAAGCTTCTTTTGGAGATGCGCCGCAATAACTGGACGCGGATCGCGATCACCTCGGCTGTTGCCGGGTCGGGGAAAACAACTACCGCGTGCAACCTGATTGCGGGTTTCGGGCGTCAGCCCGAGGTGCGGGGGATGCTCTTTGACTTTGATCTGCGTCGCCCGTCGGTGGCCAAATTCTTTGGCGCAACACCTGAGGCTGGGCTTGTCGATGTTCTGGAGGGAAAGGTTCCGTTTGATGAGCAAGCGGTTCGTCTGCACCCGAATACGATTGTCTCAATGACCAACCGCCCCTTGCGCGACCCGTCACAGCTTCTTTCAAAGCAGCGAACGACCGAGATGCTTGATAATATTCAGGACACGTATCAGCCAGACGTCATGCTTTTCGACCTGCCTCCGGTACTCGTGAGCGATGAAACGCGCGCGTTTCTGAAGCTTGTGGATGCTGCGTTGATCGTCGCTGCCAGTGATTCAACGTCTGTGGCACAGGTCGATGAAGTCGAGCGCGAGGTATCGCAATACACAAATGTTGCCGGTGTTATCTTGAACAAATGCCGCTTCCTAGATGACGGATACGGCTACTCCTACTGACCGCGTCAGCACCTAGTCGTGGATGTAAGAATGGCTCCCGACCGATGCATAAGCCTCAAAGCCAGCGGCTCTGGCATCCTGTGCAGTGTAGACATTTCGAAGATCTGCCATGCGCGAAGCCCGCATCGCGGTCGCGATCCTTTGAAGATCAAGGGCGCGGAACTCATTCCACTCAGTTAAAATGACGATCAGGTCGGCGCCTTCCGCAGCGGCGTACAAGTCTTCCGTCCAGATCACGTCTGGCATCAAAGCTTCACCTTCACGCCGACCCTGAGGGTCCACCACAAGCACCTCGGCGCCGGCGGCGGTAACAGATGGAAGTATAGTAAGTGCGGGCGCATCGCGCATGTCGTCCGTATTTGGTTTGAATGTAACACCCAAAACGAGAATCTTTTTATCTGCGAACGAGCCATCACACAGGTCAAGCATCTTGCCGACCATTCGCTGCTTTACGCGTTCGTTCACTGCTATGACCGACTCTACAATGGTCATCGGGCTTGAGGCGTCTTGACCAATTCGGGCAAAGGCCTTGGTATCCTTTGGAAAACACGACCCACCATAACCCGGACCGGCGTGCAGAAATTTGTTGCCGATGCGACCATCCAAGCCGATGCCTTTCGAGACTTCTTTCACGTCTGCTCCGACCTTTTCGCACAAAGCAGCCACTTCGTTGATGAAGGTGATCTTTGTCGCCAAAAACGCGTTGGCCGCGTATTTTATCATCTCGGCACTTTCCAGATCCGTTCGAATGATTGGAAAGTCGCGCAGGAAAAGCGGTCTGTATATCTCGGCCATAACATTTGCGGCACGCTCGGTTTCAACACCCACTACAACGCGGTCAGGGCGCATGAAGTCATCTATAGCAGCCCCTTCGCGCAGAAACTCTGGATTGGAGGCTACGTCGAAGTCCAAGTCGGGATTGGTCCGAGCCACGATCCGACCGATCTCGCGATTGGTACCGATAGGCACTGTCGATTTCGTAACGATTACCATGTAGTTTTTGGCAACTGCCGCGACTTCTTCAGCGGCGGCATAAACATAGCTAAGGTCAGCGTGACCGTCGCCCCTGCGCGTTGGTGTTCCTACTGCGATAAACACGGCATCGGCCGCTTCGAGAGCCGCGGGCAAATCATGCGTGAACTGAAGTCGGCCTGCCGCGACGTTTTTTGCAAGAAGCGCATCAAGCCCCGGTTCGTAGATTGGAACCTCGCCCGCATTCAGCCGATCGATTTTTGAAGGGTCTTTATCTACGCATATGACATCGTGGCCGAAGTCCGAAAAACAGACACCAGACACCAAGCCCACATACCCTGCGCCAATCATTGCAATACGCATTAACTCAATCCTTTAACCTTTTGGGCGTTAGATATCGAAACCGTGTCGATACCAAGGCCCAAAATCGAAGAATTTTGGCTTAGGTTTAGGCATCCGCGATCCCGCGCAGGTAACCGCCATAGGCGTTCTTTCCGAGCGGTTTTGCGATGTTCAAGAGGTCATCGCGGGTGATCCAGCCGTTTTCGAATGCGATCTCTTCGGGTGAGCCGGTCTGAAGGCCTTGCCGCTCTTGCAAGGTGCGCACGAAGTTTCCAGCATCCAAAAGAGATGCATGGGTGCCGGTGTCTAACCAGGCATAGCCACGGCCCATCCGCTCGACAGACAAGATATCGTCGTCGAGGTAAGACTCGAGGAGGGTGGTGATCTCGAGTTCACCACGGGGGGACGGTTTGACTTTTGCGGCCCGCTCGGGCGCGCTTCCGTCCAAGAAATAGAGCCCCGTGACAGCGTAGTTGGAAGGGGGGGTGGACGGCTTTTCAATGATGCCACGAACCCTTTCGCCATCGAAATCAAGCACACCGTAGCGTTCGGGGTCGGCAACGCGGTAGCCGAATACTGTGCCACCGTTGGTCTTCTCATCGGCGCGCTTCAGAATGTCCGGAAGTGCGTGGCCAAAGAAGATATTGTCGCCAAGAACCATCGCGGATGGCGCGCCGTCCAAGAAGTCTCGCGTCAATAAATAGGCCTGCGCGAGGCCATCCGGAGATGGTTGCGTGATCCACGTGAGATCCAGCCCCCAACGTGATCCGTCACCCATAAGTCGTTGAAACTGAACCTGATCTTCTGGCGTGGTTATGATCGCGATCTCTTGGATCTCTGCAAGCATCAACACGCTAAGTGGATAGTAAATCATCGGCTTGTCGTAGATCGGAAGAAGCTGCTTCGATACGCCAAGCGTGATTGGATAAAGTCGTGTTCCCGAGCCACCGGCGAGGATAATGCCCTTACGTTTGGTCATGTCGCACCAAGGTCCTTCAACACATTTGCCAATTCGTTGCGCCAGTCCGGGCGTCGAATACCGAAGTCGTGGGTCAGGCTTTCGCAATCAAGCCGTGAATTCAAGGGGCGCTTTGCAGGCGTGGGGTAGTCTGCGGTAAGAATATCAGTGACGTCAACATTGAGATCCGACTGTTGAAAGATTTCGCGCGCAAAGATCGCCCAGCTAACCTCCGGCGTTCCGCTGAAGTGATACGTTCCGCCCGGTTGACCTTCAGTTAGCGCGCGACTGATCGCAAACACGGCGTCGGCAATCGCAGAGGCTGGCGTTGGCCCCCCGATTTGGTCCGAGACGACCGAGAGTTGATCGCGTTCTGTTCCAAGCCGGAGCATGGTTTTGACGAAGTTAGCCCCTTGTGCACTGAACACCCAGGACGTGCGTAAAATTACATGCGCGCCGCCGCTGGAACGGATGGCTTCCTCGCCTGCCAGCTTTGTGACGCCGTATACCCCCAAGGGTGCTTTTGGTGCACCGGGTTGCCAGGCGTTGCGACCTGAACCGTCGAAAACGTAGTCGGTGGAAATGTGGACCAATGGGATTTGACGCATTGTTGCGGCATCAGCAAGGGCGGCGACGGAAAGGTGATTGACGAGGTCTGCTGTGTCAGGTTCGCGTTCGGCTTTGTCGACCGCGGTGTAAGCAACGGCGTTTATGATCACGTCCGCATTAAGAGAAGACACGGTGGCTGCGACCATTTCGGGCGACGAGAAATCCGCGCGATCGCGGCCAATCGCAACAACGTTTACACCGTCCGGAGAACGGCGTCGGACTTCTGTTGCGACCTGTCCCGTCTGGCCAAAAAGAGCGACCTTCAATCTGCTGTCCCCAGGCGTTGGCCGAGGGCCTGACGTTCAAGAAGTGGGCGCCACCAGTCTTCATTGGCAAGATACCAGTCGACTGTGCGGGCAAGCCCCTGTTCTAGGGTGACGGACGGTTGCCATCCAAGTTCGTCGCGAATACGCGACGGATCAATTGCGTATCGCAGATCATGCCCCGGGCGGTCATCAACAAAGGTGATCAGAGTTTCATTCGGTACGCTGCTTGGGCGTCGCGCGTCCAAAAGCGCGCAAATCATCCGAACAATTTCTAAGTTGGTAGCCTCGGCCTCGCCGCCGATATTATAACTTCGGCCGTTTTCGCCCTTCGTGGCAACTGTCATAAGGGCGTCGGCGTGATCCTCTACGAACAGCCAGTCTCGCACGTTCTGTCCGTCGCCATAAAGCGGAATTCGCTTTTTGTGCAGCGCGTTCAGGATGACCACGGGGACGAGCTTTTCGGGGAAATGAAACGGGCCATAGTTATTCGAGCAGTTCGACAGGACCACTGGCAGGCCGTAGGTTTCGTGCCATGCCCGCACAAGATGATCTGACGCAGCTTTCGAGGCTGAATAGGGGCTGCGTGGGTCGTAAGGTGTGGTTTCTTTGAATTGGCCCGTCGCACCAAGGCTGCCGAACACCTCGTCGGTCGAAATATGGTGGAAGCGAAAGGTGTCCGGTCGCCCGGCATCAGTCCAAAATGCGCGCGAAGCCTCAAGCAATGAATAGGTGCCGGTAATGTTGGTTTCGACAAAAGCTGCGGGGCCATCAATTGAACGGTCCACGTGGCTTTCGGCGGCAAGGTGCATGACGATGTCAGGGCGGTGTGATTCGAAAATGCGGTCGAGGGCTGCGCGATCGCATATATCCGCCTGCTCGAAAGTATATCCGGGCGCATTCTCTACAGGGGCTACGTTTGCAAGATTTGCCGCATATGTAAGCTTGTCAAGATTGACCACCTCATGGCCATCGCGAACCGCTTGTCGAACGACGGCGGATCCAATGAAACCAGCCCCTCCTGTTACCAAAATTTTCATGTGGCGCTCCACTCAAATGGGCTGTCAAATTTGCTCAAAGGCGGAGCGGTCGCATCTTTGCCTGAAAGTAGCGGGGGCGTATTTGTTCCCCAATCTATTCCACAGCTATCCCATCGAACCGCACCATCTGACGCGGCATCGTAAAAGGCGCTGCATTTGTAGACAATCTCGGTCATCGGTTCACGCGTAAGAAAGCCATGAAGGAAGCCCTCTGGAACAAGGAGTTGGCGCCCATTTTCAAAACTGAGCACTTCGGCGATCCACTGTCCGAAAGTTGGTGAGCCCGTGCGAATGTCAACGGCAACATCGAGCAGGCTACCCCGGCCGCAACGGATCAACTTGGCCTGGGCATTTGGCGGCGACTGAAAATGTAAGCCGCGCAAGGTGCCGGTGGCCTCCGACAGCGAGTGATTGTCCTGCACAAAATTGATTTCGATGCCGGCTTCAGACATGCGACGGCTATTCCAGCTTTCCGAAAAGAAGCCGCGAGAGTCGCCGTGGCGGGTTGGCTCGAGTATCAAAACATCGGGAAGGGCGGTTTTGCGAACAATCATAGATACCATCTATATCAACGAGGTTAATCGGGGGGTAACAGGGCCGACCTCAAAGGTCACCAATAACAAAGAACGCGGCAACGCGGCGTGTTCGCAAAGAAACACCTGTCAGCGGCGTGAGCGGCGCCAAGATGCCGCGATCAACGATGCGATGAAGATGCAGAACGCCACTGTCACGATGCTGGGGCCAGCAGGGGTGTCGGCCCAGAGTGACATCTGCAAGCCGCCTATTGCGGCGAGACTGGCGATCAGGGCTGCGATCAAAGCCATTGCTTCGGGAGTGCGCGCCAGTGGTCGCGCTGCGGCAGCCGGAATAATCAGCAGCGCCGTGATAAGAATGACGCCGACAACTTTCAAAGCAACAGCCACGACAATGGCAAGGGTAACGGACAGAACAAGTTGCTCACGCTCTGGGTCCAGGCCGCCTGCTCGCGCCAATTCGGGGCTCATTGTGGCGATGAGGAGGGCGTCCCAACGCCAGGAAATCAGCGCGATGACGGCGGCGGCGCCGCCCCAGATAACGGCGAGATCCGAGACTCCAACAGCCAGAATATCACCAAACAAGAATGCCATGAGATCAACGCGAACGCCGCTTAGGAAAGAGACCGCGACGAGGCCGATTGCGAGCGACGCGTGCGCCATGACCCCAAGAAGGGTGTCCATTGCGAAGCCGCGCCCACTTAAACGTGTGACCAATGTTGCCATCAGGATCGAGACCGTCAAAACGCCGATGAAAATGGATAAATTGAAGGCCAGCGCCAAAGCGACACCAAGAATGGCGGCATGCGCTGTGGCATCGCCGAAATAGGCCATGCGGCGCCATACGACGAAACAGCCAAGAGGCGCTGCAGCAAGCGCAACCCCGATGCCCGCAAGAGTTGCCCGGATAAGAAAGTCATCCAACAGGAAACTCACTCTGCGGTCTCATTCGGGTGGTCGTGATTGTGATCGTGTTCATGTCGATATAGCGCCAGTGCGCCGCCTGTACCTGTTCCAAACAGGGCCCTGTATTCGGGCGCGCTCGCCACATGGGCCGGATGACCTTCGCAACAGATATGACCATTGAGGCAAACGACCCGATCCGAAGAGGCCATGACGACATGCAGCTCGTGACTGACCATCAGGACTGCACAGCCAACGTCGTCGCGAATGTCGGCAATCAATTGGTAAAACGCAGCAGAGCCTCGCTGATCTAGGCCTTGCGTCGCTTCATCGAGGATTAGAAGCTCCGGTTTTCCTAAAAGCGCCCGTGCAAGAAGCACTCTTTGAAGCTGTCCGCCCGACAAATCTGACATCTGCTTTCCGGAAAGCCCGTCAGCCCCGGCAAGGGCGAGCACCCGGTTTGCTTCATCGGACGCCACTTTCACTGGCAGCGACAGAAAGCGGCGGACAGTGACGGGAAGGGTCGGGTCGATGTGCAACTTTTGCGGAACGTAGCCGATTTTCAAGCCGGGCCGCACATTGAGCGTTCCGCTTTCCGGTGAGATGGCGCCTATGATTGTGCGCAATAGGGTTGATTTTCCAGAGCCGTTCGGACCGACAATTGTAACAATCTCGCCGGGCTCAATCGACAGCGCAACATGCGCAAGGACGATCTGACCATCAAGTCGGACGGACAAATCCTTGGTCTGAAAAAGGGGGCTCATGGGCCTGTAACCTGACATTCCGGGCAAAGGCCTTCGACCTCGACAACTGCGCGTTCGATCTGAAACCCTGCTGCCTTTGCCGTGCGACCAATGGCACTTCGTTTCGGTTCGGCATCTGTTTCGGCCACCGCATCGCAGCTTCGGCAAATGAGAAAAGCTGGTGTGTGATCCCTCCCGGAATGCCCACACGCCACAAAGGCGTTAAGCTTTTCAATTTTATGGGCAAATCCGTTTTCCACCAGGAAATCGAGTGCCCTGTAGGCGATGGGGGGTTGCGAGCCCAGACCCTCGCCGCGCAGCATGTCGAGAATGTCGTACGCACCGAGCGCCCGATGGTCTGCAAGCAGGATTTCGAGAACACGGCGCCGCACTGGCGTGAACTGAAGGCCAGCATCGCGGCATGCGGTGTCTGCCCGACCAACTGCGTCAGAAATACAAGCTGAGTGGTCGTGAGGTTCAAACCCGAGGGGAGGCATTGTTGGTTTCCAGTGTCATCAAAGTAGTGGGTTGATATGTTATAAGATAACATTTATCAAGTCGGCCGTTCAGATGCTTTTGAGAGGTGTATTGAAGATGCGGACGACCCGAATTGCGGTTTTTGCTTTGACCCTCTGGCTGCCATCGTTTGCACGGGCTGACACGCCACAAGTGATCGCGGACATCGCGCCTGTTCACTCGCTGGTGGCACAGATTATGGATGGCGTTGGCACGCCCGAGCTTTTGCTACCAGCGACGGCATCACCGCATGACTATGCGTTGCGCCCATCTGACGCGCGCCGCCTGCAAAACGCTGATGCCGTGTTTTGGGTGGGGGACGCTTTGACCCCGTGGCTGAAAGCAACACTTGAGACACTCGCGGCAGATGCTGAGCGTGTTTCGCTGCTGGAAGCCGAGGGGACGCTGATGCTGGAGTTTAGAGAGGGAGCCGTTTTTGCAGAAGAACCGTCTGATGGGACGGATGCGCACGATCATGATCGGCACAGTCACTTAGGCACTGATCCCCATGCCTGGCTTGACCCATTGAATGCGAGGGTTTGGTTGTCGGCAATTGCAGCGGAATTATCACGGATCGATCCCGACAACGCAGCAATCTATCAGAGCAATATGGTGGAATCGCAAAAGCAAATGGACTTGCTTTTGGATCAACTGAACCAAGACTTAGAGCCCGCGCGCGCGGCACGGTTCGTTGTTTTGCATGATGGCTACCGTTACTTCGAGGACCGGTTTGGTGTCCGTGCGCTAGGGGCTATCTCCCAAAGCGATGCCGCGGCGCCAAGTGCCGCGCGGGTCAAGGATATTCGGCAGGCGATGGAAGACGCGGAGGTCTCGTGCCTTTTTACTGAAATCCAGCTGAATTCGCCGCTTTTGACATCCATCGCGTCCGAAACTGACGTCAAAGTTGTGGCGCTTGATCCCTTGGGCGGCCAGCTTGTGCCAGGCGGGGAACTCTACGATAAGCTCATGGAAAATATGGTGAAATCTTTCCTTTCGTGTCTGTGAATGAAGCGAAAAAAGCCTTCAGAGCGCAAGGTATACCTTAATGTATACATAAAAGTATTTGACGGACGCGACCTTTGTATTTTAGAACTCTCAGCAACAGGGGGCTCAAATGCAGTTGCAGAAAGTCCGAAGCCGAACAGACGATGCCTATCTGCGTCTAAAAGACGATATCCGCGCCAATCGAATGGCGCCTGGATATCTTGAGCCAGAGCCTGAGCTTGCGTCGCGGTTGGGCATGAGCCGCACGCCGGTGCACGAGGCCCTGATCCGTCTACAGGCAGAAGGTCTGATCGAAATGGTCCCGCGCCGAGGTGCGCGTGTCTTGCCAATCCGCGTTGAGGATATGAAAGAGATTTACGAGATCTTGAACGCGCTTGAGCCGGAAGCAGCAGCGAACCTCGCTGCACGCAATCCTGGCGAGAAAGAAATCGCGCCTCTTGATGCTGCGACGGCGGATATGAGCGTTGCGCTTGAGCGGGGCGACCTTGATGCATGGGCAGCGGCAGATGACAGGTTTCACCAGACGCTGTTGCGGCTTCACGGCAACCAAAGGCTCGCGGCATTTGTGGGGGCGCTCTATGACCAAGCCCACCGTGCGAGGATGGTCACGCTTCGATTGCGTGAACCTCCAATTGTCTCGACGGCGGAACACCGGGTGATCCTGGAGTTCCTGCGTCGCGGCGATGCCGCCGGGACGCGAAATGCGTTCCGCCTGCACCGGGAACGCACTTCGGCCGAATTGATCGCCATTCTTGAAAATTATCGGTTGCCCCAGCTTTAGGGAACGGGCCAAACAAAACGGGAGCGCCGCAAATGAACCGGCAAACAACAATTGCACTCATCAAAGGTGACGGGATCGGCGTGGATGTGACCGACGCGGCAATGGCCGTTGTGGATGCGGCTATTACCAAGGCGGGCGGAGAGACGCTTCACTACGCACCGATCCTAGCTGGCGCAGGCTATTACCAGCAAACAGGTCTTGATATCGAGCCTGATGGCGAGGAAAGGGCGGGGGACGCGGACGCGATCCTATTGGGCGCAATCGGCTTGCCGTCAATCCGACGCCCCGACGGCACTGAGATTGCGCCCCACTTGCGATTGCGGGATCGGTATGGGCTTTATGCAGGCGTGCGCCCGGTCAAAGCGTACCCGAACGCTCCGCAGCGATTAGCAGATCCCCGTGCGGCAGGGATCGATCTGATTATCTTGCGGGAATCCACGGAGGGATTGTTTTACTCGGCCGCAGTCCATGGGCGCGGCGAAGTAATCGGCGATAGCGAAGCCCGAGATATCTTGCGCATCACACGCCCAACGACAGAGAAACTCCATAACTTTGCATTTCGTTTGGCTGCGCGCCGCAAAGAGCGTGGCGGGATGGGCAAAGTGACTTGCGTAGATAAAGCCAATGTTTTCAATTCCATGGCGTTTTTCCGAAAGATATTTGATGAGATCGCACCAAACTATCCAGATATTGCGCATGACTACGCCTACGTCGATGCGCAGGCTTTGAATATGATCCGACAGCCTTGGGATAGTGACGTTCTGGTGATGGAAAACATGTTCGGAGACATTCTTTCTGATCTTGGCGGTGGGCTTGTTGGGGGCATGGGAATGGCTGCCTGCGCCGAAATTGGTGATAATCACGGGTTGTTCCAACCTGCCCACGGCACTGCGCCCGACATCATGGGGCAGGACAAGGCAAACCCATTGGCGGCAATTTTAAGCGGGGCGTTAATGCTGGAATACCTTTCTGAAAAGACTGGCTCTGACGCCTACGCAATCGCATCGCGTGCGGTCGATAGTGCTGTAGAGGCAGGGTTTGCCGCAAATCGTATCCGTCCGATGGAGTTTGGCGGCGATATGGGCACAATTGCAGTGACGAATGAGGTTTTGGCGCAGATCGACAGCGTCTAGTTGGCGCGCTAAGATATTGGAAATAGATGGAAAGCCTCAATGACTGAAAGCCAGACCCGAGATCAAATCGCGGAAATGGGCCGCTCCCTTTTTGATCGGGGACTGACCTTTGGGTCGACGGGAAACATTAGCGTCCGTCTCGACGATGGATGGCTGATGACGCCGACTGGATCAAGTCTTGGAAATCTCGATCCCTCTCGAATTGCCAAGCTGGATTTGACTGGCAAACACGTCGATGGAGATGCGCCGACGAAAGAGGCCTTTCTTCACACAACAATGTACGAATGTCGTCCCAACGCCGGGGCAATTGTTCACTTGCACTCAACACATTCGGTGGCGGCAAGTTGTCTGCACGACATTGATCCGACCAATGTGCTGCCACCGCTCACTGCATACTACGTGATGCGGGTCGGTGTCTTGCCGTTGATCCCGTATTTTCCGCCCGGCGATCTTGATCTGGCGCGGGCCGTCAGAGAGATGGCTTCAGATCACCACGCGGTGCTTTTGGCCAATCATGGCCCCGTCGTTGCAGGCATTTCTCTGGAAGATGCTGTGTATGCAACAGAAGAGCTTGAAGAGACGGCTAAGCTTTTTCTCTCGCTACAGGGCATGAAGACCCGCCCCCTAAACGAGGATCAGGTTGCAGAGCTGCGACGTCGCTTTCCAACGAAAAGCTAAGGAACAATAAAATGTACGCTGTTTGTGTCACTTTTCGTATTCGCCCAAGCGCGATGGAGCGGTTTTTGCCCAGAATGCACCAGCAAGCGCGCGATAGTCTTACCAATGAAGGCGGGTGTCATAGGTTCGATGTGTGCACAGATCCTGCCGACCCGAATTCTGTTTTTCTCTATGAGCTCTACGAGGACAGGAGTGCTTTCGACCTTCACAACGAAAGCGCGCATTTTAGATCTTTCGCAGCCGACGTCGCTGAATTCACCGCCGGCAAAGACGTATCGACTTTTGAAAACGTCGCAATCGGAGTTGCCTAGAAAAGCTGACGCGAAAAGTTTCTGCATCGTCCACGACGGCGACTATTCCAGGAGCGTTCCAAACCCCACCCCCACAGAGCCATATCAAAATCAACGCCGCCGTTGTCGCTCCCATATCGACAATGCCAGTGGGAAATTGCCATTCTGATCCTCTGCTTGCTGAGCTGCGGCCCGGGCGGGGCATGCGAGCGCAGTATCTCCAGAGGCCGCTGCAAGTGGTTTGGAAATGCAAATGCCTAGTGATTGGCGTTCTTTGGAAGAACTGGAGACGCGTCGATTAGCGACCGTGTGTATGGATGCTGAGGCGCGCTGAAAACTTGTTCAGTTTTTCCTTCTTCGACGATTCTACCGTCCCGCATCACCAAAACACGGTCCGTTATTGATCTGACGACTGACAGATCATGCGAAATGAACAGATATGTTAGGCCGTAACTGTTCGCCAATTCCGCCAATAAATCCAGGATCTGAGCTCTGATTGATACATCGAGAGCCGATGTCGCTTCGTCAAGTAGGATAAGTTCTGGCTGGGTGATCAAAGCCCGCGCAATCGCGATGCGCTGGCGCTGTCCCCCGGAAAACTCATGTATGTACTTGAATTGATCTTCCGGGCTTAGGCCGACGGCGCGAAGCGCCCCAACGACGGCCTCATTCTTTTCGTCGCTGGAAGGCGGTTCTTCATACAAATGAAACGGTTCGCTTATCAGCCTGTCGACCCTGTGCCGGGGATTGAACGATCCGTAGGGGTCCTGAAAGACCGCCTGCATCCGGCGCCGTATCTTTCGATCGACGTGTCTGCCTCCAGCGATAGGCATCCCATCCAGATACATCTCCCCACCCTGCACCGTCTCAAGTCCCAGTATCGCCCGCGTAAGTGTTGATTTGCCGCAACCGCTTTCCCCAACAAGACCAAGGCTTTCGCCTTTGAAGATATCAAAACTCACATGATCGACCGCCCGAAAGTATTGCGGCGCAGCAAACAAAGCAGTGCGCGGCAGCCGATAGTCCCGCACCAAATTTGTCACCGACAACAAGCGGGCCGTACTGCGCGGTGGCGTGCGATCCGGGACATGCTCGGAGGCGGCGTAAAGCGCACGGGTATAGGGATGTCGTAGCTGTTGAAATACGGCTGTTGCGACGCCACTTTCCACAATCTCACCGTTTTTCATAATGACGATGTCATCCGCCATTCCGGCCACAACGGCGAGATCGTGACTGACAAGCATTAAACCCATCTGGTCTTCTGTGACGAGCCGCTTGAGAAGCTCCAGTACTTCTGCCTGCGTTGTTACATCCAGTGCGGTGGTTGGCTCGTCCGCAATCAGAAGTTTTGGACGCAGTGCAATTGCAAGAGCGATGACCACACGCTGTCTTTGGCCTCCGGACAATTCATGCGGATAAAGTGTCAGAGGAAACTGTTCAGCTGGAAGTTCGCACCGTTCCAATGTGGTTTGAGCGCGAACCTGGGCGCCCGCGCGAGTTGTCGAGGGTTCGTGTATCAAAATCGCTTCGGCGACTTGGTCACCAATAGTTTTCAATGGGTTGAGAGCCGTCGCGGGCTCCTGGAAGACGATGGATACGTCATTTCCACGCATTTTGCACAAGTCGTCCTCGCTGGCGGCAAGCATGTCGAACCCCAGCACTCGAAGGTGCCCGGTTGCTTTTGATCCCGACGGCAGAAGCTGCATTATTGCAAAAGCAGTCATCGATTTGCCTGACCCGCTTTCGCCGATCACGCCCAAAATACGGCCTTGCTTCAGCGACAGGGAGATATCCTTTAGGATTGGCGATCCGTTTATTGAAAGCGAAAGGCCCTCTATTTCAAGAAGCGTCATGTCCGCCCTCGCCGCAGGCGGGGATCGAAGACGTCTCGAAAGCCGTCGCCAAGAAGATTTAGCCCCAACACGGTAAAGACGATCGCAAGCCCGGGGGCGAGGGCGAGATGAGGTGCGAGACTGATCATCGTTTGGCTGTCAGCCAACATGCGGCCCCAACTGGGCGTGGGGGGCTGTGCGCCGAGGCCAACATATGAAAGCGCGGCTTCTGCAAGAATAGCGAGAGAGAACTGGATCGTCCCCTGTACAATCAGCAGGCTCGATAAATTAGGAAGGATATGCTCGACAGATATTTGTGCGGAATTCTTCCCCGACACGCGTGCGGCGAGGATGAAATCACGCTTCCAAATGCTAAGTGCGGAACCGCGCGTTAACCTTGCAAAAACCGGCACGTTAAAAATCCCGATCGCAATGATTGCATTCAGAGCACTTGGTCCGAACGTCGCCGTGATTAAAATTGCGATCAGAAGCGATGGAAATGCGAAGACAAGATCATTCCCGCGGCCAATCAACTCGTCCAAGAGACTGCCTTTGCGCGCTGCAGCCGCTAGCCCAAGTGGAACACCCAGCCCCATCCCAATTCCAACGGCGACAAGCGCGACGGCAATCGACGTGCGGGCACCGATCATAACCATAGACAGGATATCGCGCCCAAAGTGATCCGTCCCCAGGAGGTGCGAGAAGGACGGCGTTTTCATCCGGTCTGCGATATTCAGCGCTTCAATGTCATAGGGAACCCAAAGGAATGAGATGAGAGCGGCGATCGTGAAAAACCCTGTTAGGGCTGCGCCAACGACCAGATTGCGGTTGGTCTTCATCCTTGACGCCTCAGCCGCGGATCGACCAGCACGTAGGCTATATCAACGGCGAAATTTACGACGATCACAGCGAAGACCAGCAGCATCACAACGCTCTCCACAACAATCAGGTCTCGTTGTGAAATCGCCTGGAAAACCAATCGACCTAGCCCAGGTAGGAAAAAAACGTTCTCGATAATGATCGCCCCGGCCAGGAGGAACGAAAACTGCAGGCCAATGATTGTCAGGACGGGGATCATTGCATTGCGTAACGCGTGGCGTTGGATGGCTTGTCGTCTGTTCAACCCTTTGGCGCGTGCGGTCCGCATGAAGTCTTCGTCCAGCGTATCTACGAGGGCCGAGCGCATCACGCGAGCCAAGATGGACGCCTGGGGTAGGGCAAGTGAGATCGCTGGCAAAGTCAGAGCCTTCAATCCAGTAAACAGGCCCTCGTCCCAGCCCGGAAACCCTCCGGCCGAGAACCATCGAAGGTTAATTGCAAAAACCAGCACCATCAGCATAGCAAACCAAAAGTTCGGGATGGCGACGCCAAGTTGGGTGAAGCCCATAACAATTGTGTCGGTCAAAGAGCCTCGCTTCGATGCGGCAAGAATGCCAACCGGGAAGGCAATTAGCGTCGAAAGCGCAAGCGCGATAAGGGCGAGCGGAAGTGATATCCAAAGCCGTTCCGCGATCATTTCAGAGATTGGCGTGCGGTAGGTATACGACGTGCCAAAATCACCGGTAACCATTCCGCTGACCCAACCGAAATAGCGCTCAAGAGGGCTGGTATCCAGTCCAAGCTCGGCGCGTAAGGCGGCAATCGTGTCGTCTTGCGCATTGATCCCTAGCATGAAGGCGGCAGGATCGCCCGGTATGATTTCGATCAACGCAAAAATTACGGCACTGGCAACGGTCAAGCTGATAAGCAACGATAAAAGTCGCGTCAGGATATAGCGCGCCATCTGTCTGGGCTTAGCTCAAAGCCCGCGCCGGCAGGCGAAGTTGCTGCCGGGGCGGGCCATTTTAATCAATTGCTCCAGCTGACAGCTGTGAGGTCAATCGCTTGTGTCGGCGCATCGGACCAGATGCCTTGAATGCCGGCTTTCACGACCGTTGGGACTGCCAATTGGAAGAGATATCCATTCACATAATCGTTCGAGATTATTGTCTGCGCCATGGCAATAAGTTCTGAGCGTTTTGCAGGATCAGTCTCGGCCGTCAGGTCCTTGATCAACGACTGGAAGTCGGCGTTGTCATACTGGAAGTAGTATTCAGGCCGCGCGTAGATACCGATGTCGAAAGGCTCGGTATGGCTGACAATCGTCAGGCCGAAGTCTTTGCCGCGAAACACCTGTTCAAGCCATTGGGCCCACTCAAGGTTGCTGATTTCGGTCTGAATACCCACAGCGCGTAACTGGGAGGCAATTATTTCGCCACCACGACGGGCGTAGGATGGCGGCGGCAATTTCAACGTTGTTGTGAACCCGTCAGGGTAACCCGCTTCGGTAAGCAATGACGTTGCAAGCTCGGGATCATACTGCGAATTACTCGTCAGATCGACGTAGTCTGGGTTGTGTGGCGCAAAGTGCGTCCCGATCGGAGTGCCAAGGCCGAACATGGCACCATCTATAATGGCTTGCCGGTCAATAGCGTGTGCAACTGCTTTGCGGACGCGCACGTCGGTGAACGGTTCCATCAGATTGTTGATCGCCAGAATGGTCTCACCCTCTGATGACCCGACAAGCACCTCGAAGCGCGCATCTGCTTCGAACTGTGGCAAGTTCTCAGGTGCGGGATAGCTGTAAAATACATCGACATCTTCAGCCATCATGGCCGCAAACGCCGCAGTGGGATCTGAAATGAACTTGAAGGTCGCTGTCTCGAGATTGGCTGGCGTTCCCCAATAGTCCTCATTGCGAACTAACTCGATCTGGTCCCCCTGGACCCAGTTCGAGAATTTGAATGCGCCCGTTCCCACTGGGTTCGTCTTGATATTTTCGATGCTTTCGGAGGCGACGATCACGGCGTCGCCCCAAGCCATATTAAACAAAAAACTGCCATTGGCGGTCGAAAGCGTCACGCGCACAGTGGTTGGATCAACCGCTTCGACGCCTTCAATTTCGGCAAAGAGTGCCTTTTGCGCATTTGTGCTGTCTTCGGCGCGCGCTCGGTCAAGTGAGAACACAACGTCCTCTGCATCCATTGCCGTCCCGTCATGGAAAGCGACACCTTCGCGCAAGTTGAACGTGTACCTCAGGCCATCCTCCGAGATGTCCCAGCTTGCGGCGAGGCCTGGATTGACCGAGCCGTCAGGCCCAAAACGCGTCAAACCTTCGAAAACATTCGAATAAAGGACCTGATCAATCGCGCCTGCGGCAGCACTCGTCGGATCAAGGTGTGGTGGCTCCAGTTGCAGACCAACAATCAAGCCTGTGTCAGCCTGAGCCGTGCCCGCCAAAACCACCAGCGCAGCAGCGCTCGTCAATGCTTTGAATTTCATAACTTTTCTCCCTGTTCACCAGCGTCGGTTAAAAGATCAATCAAGCACAGGCCCATCACTTTCGCCGAGTCTAGCATATCGTCAACGCCGATGTATTCATCGGGCTTATGCGCAAGTTCCAGTAATCCCGGCCCATAGGCAATGCAGTTTTTAAGGCGCCCGATCCGATCAATGTGCTTTTGATCATAAGTGCCTGGGGAAACGACATACTCCGCATCCCGACCCAAGACACTTTTGATTGCTTTTGCGGTGCTTTGCACAATTGGTGCCGTCTTGTCGGTCATCGTTGGGATCACATGGTGCAAGTCGCGAATGTCGTATGAAAAAGTTTCCCGTTGCGATTTGACCCGTTCCAGAAGGGTGTGAATTTCTTGCTGAACGTCTTGGAAGTCTTCCTCGATCAGAAAGCGTCGATCAATGACCATGCGCGCACTGTCAGGCACGCAAGGCGAGGGAAAGCCGGTAAATTCGGGAGGGTTCTCGTCCTGTCCGCCGTGGAATGAATTGATATTGAGCGTCGATTGCCTGGCGCCTTCAGGAACCACCGGCATGTCGGTCGAGCGTGTGGCAAGTGCAGGGAAAAGGGAGGTTTCCATCTCGGTGAGGACGGCGCCCATATGCCGAACGGCGCAATCGCCCAGGAAAGGCATTGATCCGTGTGCGATCTCTCCGTGCGTTTCGATTTCAGCCCACCATACGCCGCGATGCCCAAGACAAATCCGATCCTTTTGAAGCGGCTCGGGAATGATCACGTGTTGCACGCGGTCAGGCGAAAAATAGCCCCTCTCCGCGAGATAGGCGACGCCACCGTACCCACCTGTTTCTTCGTCGGCGGTCCCCGAGATTTCAATCGCGCCCGCATAGTCTGGGCATGTCTCGATAAACGCTTCGGCAGCAATAATCGAAGCTGCCAGGCCCCCCTTCATGTCACATGTCCCGCGACCAAATATTTTGCCGTCTTCAAGAGTGCCGGCGAAGGGGTCCTTGCTCCACCCGTGTCCCACTTCAACGACGTCCGTGTGCGAGTTGAAGTGGACGCACTCCCCGGAATGCCGTCCGTCCCGTCGTGCCACAATATTCCAACGAGGGTAGCGGTCACTGTCGCCGGGTGTCCCTTCGCCGCGGACCAGTTCGGTTGCAAACCCTGAGCTTTCCAGACGACGTTTTAGATATTCGCAGATCTCGAGGTAGTGATCGCCGGGCGGGTTGATCGTCGGAATACGGACCAATTCCTGCGTGAGCGCAATCAGGTCGTCTCGACGCGCTTCGATGACGCCAAATAGTGCTGTGGCTTTTTCTGACTGCATTGGCGATGACCTACTTTCGCCTGGAGCATGCCGTCGGCGACGCGGCTTATCAATAGTTTAAGTCGGCCCTGACCAGCTCATAGATCAAGCTCGACCACACCGTTCGGCTCAGCTGCACGCGATTGACAGGTGATCATTCGACTTTCCCGTTGCGACTTGGACAGAACGAAATCGCGATGCTCCACGGCTCCGCAGACCACATTGCAGACGCAAACACCGCAAAGACCGTCTGAGCATTTCAGGTCGATCGGCACACCGTTCTCAATCAGGATGTCTGCAGCCGACCTATCCGCGGGCACCTCAAACGTTTTGCCGGACTTTGAAAGCCGAAGCGTGAATGGGTGGTTTTCGTATTCTGGAATTTTTGGGACAGAAAAATACTCCAAGTGCCGGGCATACTCAGGAAAACCGGCAGATTGTGCCGCATTCAGGACCGCCTGCATGTAGCGATCGGGGCCGCATGTGTAGATTTGGCTTCCTTTTTCATATGTAGGAAGCAGGCGTCCAAAGTCTGCCCGGCTTCCTTCGTCCGAGACGTGCAGCCGCAAGTTTTCTGCCCAAGGTGCGTTCTCCAAGTCCTCCAGATACCCCGCACCAGCCCGCGATGGGACAGAATAGTGGACTTCAAAGCGGCGTCCCAATGCGTGCAGTCGATGCGCCATTGCGATCATGGGTGTGATGCCAATCCCGCCCCCCATCAGGAATGTCATTTCGGAGTCTTCAACGAGCGGGAAGTGATTGATTGGGCGGGAGATAAATACTTTGCGGCCCTCAGAGAATATCCGGTGTAACAACGCAGACCCGCCGCGACCTTTGTCCTCACGCAAAACACCAATCTGATAAACCGAGCGATCGGCAGGGTCGCCAGACATCGAGTATTGGCGAAGGTATTCCGGGGCCACCACGATATCAAGATGCGCACCTGCGTCCCAAGCAGGTAGGTCGTTCCCATCGAGATCGCGAAATTCATACTTTGTGATATCCGGTGTCATCCGTTCTGCTTTGGAGCATACGACGCGAAGAACCGGACTTTCGCCTTTTGCCGAGTATCGATGCACCAAGCTGTCGTCACCGGCTTCCTGTCGGCGTTGATATTCCTCAGCGGTGACGAGTGCCTGATAGGCCTCAATTCCGGCCTCACGGTCCATTGCAAACGGATAAGGCCAAGGGTGAGGAGCTAAGTTGGCGGGATAGACGGCGAGCGTTTGATCCTCGTACTTGAGTTTCAAGTCTGGTTGCAAGTCGCGTGCGTTGACGGTTTTTTTGGTCGGAAGGTAGTGCCCACCTTCGGACAATTCCAAATCCCACCACCACTTTTTGACCGGGTTGAGACCGCCATTGCCAACGTAATCGTCCAGTTTTGCAAGGGCAGGGGCAGCATTTGGTATATTCATTGCAGCCCATCGAAAAGGCTTTTCAGCGAACAGACCTTCAAGGTTCCAGGGGCAGGTCTTCATACACCGGCCACACATCGCCCCCCCTTCGGTGGTGATCCGATAGGTGGCACATTTCTGGCTGTCTGACTTCCAAATTTCATAGCCGTTGAACATCAGTTTGGGACCAGCGGTAATCGCGCCGCTTGGACATTCGCGCGCACATTTGTTGCAGGCCTCACAAAATGCCTGCATTCCGAAATCAATCGGCTTGTCGTGCGCAAGGGGCATGTCGGTGGTTACGACACCGGATTTCAAGCGGGGTCCAAGGAACGGGTTCAAGATGACTTCGCCGATGCGGCTCACTTCGCCCAGCCCAGACAATAAGAGCAGCGGAGGTTGCAAGACTTCCCCGTCCATCACCGTGTGCGCTTTTGCGGAATACCCCAGATTGCGGATTTGTTCTGCGATAATCCCTCCAAGAAGCGAAAACCGAAGATACGCGCGCATAGATTGCGCGACGCTAATCCAGTCATCGCCGCTCGCGCCCTCCATCGTTTCGTGGCCTTGATCGACAATCATCGAAATGGCTTGATCATGCGTTGGCTCGATTGCAGCGCCGGTTGCATCGTGGGAATACCACGCCCATTCGGGACATCGACTGATCCCAACTGCGTCAATTCCGAGAAAGTAACTCGCAGCTTTGATCGCAAGCGCGTTTTCGTCGGCATCACTCTTATTCGGGTCACTCTTTGCGGGGCCATCCTGAAGCAAAACGAAAGCCCCCAGCAGGCGGCGTTGCGCGCTCGATGTCGCTGCCTTTCGCGCGTAGTACCCGCCCTTCGCTCCTTTTTGGAGCGCCGGGCCCATGTCTCCAAACTGCGCGCGGGCAAACATGTCGGTGCGTTTAGGAACGCGCGCAACGTTTGGCTCATCAATATAGGTTGTGGGAGTTTCGACACGTTTGAGCGTTTCAAAAGGATGCGGGCCAAGATGGAAAGCTCTGGACTTGAAGGGATTGCCGCCAATACCCGTCCGGCGGGCCCCCGATGTCCCAAGCCACCAGCTTGGCCCCGACGTCCGAAACCAAGGCTGTTCTGCCTTTGGCACCAAGGGGGCGTCATGTTGGAGGGGCATCGTGGTCGTAACTGCCGCGAGGCCGAAGCTTTCGCCGATATAGGGGGCCTCCACGGTACCGTCTTCGTGAGAAAGAAGCCCCGATGCCACACCAAGCCGGTTTAAGTGAACATCTGACGACGTCACAGTATGTGCCCGCGCTTCCCAGCCCAGCAGCCGAATATAATTTGCCAATACCGCAGCTGTTTCCGCCGCACGCAGCGCGGCTGCAGGCACACTTGCGTCTCGCAACCAAGTCGCGCCGGGTTCATCGGGCCAGGGCGGGCGAGGAGCTTCGTTCAAGACGACAATAGTAGACTTATGCCCATCAATATCTGTCGGCGGGGCAGCCATAGACTCCTTCAGATCCGCCATGATCATGTCAATGCCGCTTGCGAGCGTCTTTGTTTGTCGCGTCGAAAGATCATGCGAAAGCCGATCAATCTCGGGGTTGCGAACAGTTGTTTCTCGTCTTGCTAGATCGGGCAGCGGCCCAATGCCAACCATGCTTGCGTCGTTGAAGTAGCCAAAGCTTTTCAGGTGGTTGGATCGCTCGGTCAGATCGCTTGGGATCTCTGATCGTGTCCGATTGATCAATCCATCCCGTATAGCATCCATCATCGCCTGATAGTCGCTCAT
>Ga0075467_10000773_pt1 | contig 26137 bp, 32 predicted proteins | sample DEB08_DNA_9_FD_75067 | JGI IMG/M metagenome (GOLD analysis project Ga0075467, IMG submission 75067) | Aqueous microbial communities from the Delaware River and Bay under freshwater to marine salinity gradient to study organic matter... | ecosystem: Environmental > Aquatic > Marine > Coastal ... | reverse complement strand
TGGTGCCCCCACACGGACTCGAACCGCGGACCCTCTGATTACAAATCAGATGCTCTACCAGCTGAGCTATAGGGGCATTGGCGACCACATACGACAGCTGCGCGTCCAGTTCAACTTGCATTTGCACCGCCCGGTCCACGCAGTTAAGTTGGGGCCACACAGACCAACAAGGGCTGGAATTCAGGCAGGATGCAGGTTGTCTATCATCTCGGCGCGCCATGCACCGACAATGACATGTTGGTGCAATCGCTCGTGAAAAATCGTGTCGCGCTGGCCAATGATGGCGTGATCGTTCCGCCACCGGGGCGGTACCGCACCGTCATGCGCGACACCGCCCGCGCGCTCAAGGGCGGCCCCGCGACCGAGGACGTTGCCGAGGCGCTGCTGGATGCCATCGTTGATGACGCCCACGTCGACCGCCTGATCCTGTCTGATCCCCGTTTCATCTGCATCAACCGTCTTGTCGTGCAGGGCGCGCAGATCTGGCCGATGATCGAGCGGCAGGCCAGCATGTTGCGCAATCTGTTTCCTGATACCGAAGGCGAGTTCTTCATCGGCATGCGCGATCCGGCAACCCTGATCCCTGCGCTGTTCAAAAGCTCTCGTTTCACGGACTTTGCAGAGTTCTCGGAGAACATGCAGCCGCATGCAATCGCATGGTCCGAGATGATCCGCCGCCTGCGCATCGCCCATCCGGACTGCAACGTGACCGTCTGGTGCAACGAGGATACGCCCCTGATCTGGGGCGATATCTTGCGCGAGATGGCGGGCTGTAACCCCAATGCGGAAATGGACGGAACCTTCGACCTGATCGAAACGATCATGGAACCTGCCGGCTTCAAGCGGATGCAGACCTATCTGACCGAACACCAGCCTGAAACGGAACTGCAACGCCGGCGCATCATGGCCGCGTTCCTTGACCGCTACGCGATCGATGCCGAAATCGAAGAGGAGTTGGATGTTCCGGGCTGGACCGAGGATATGGTGGCCGAAATGTCCGAAAGCTATGATGCGGACATGACGGCGGTGGCGCGCATCCCCGGTGTCACCTTGATGACACCCTGATCCGGTCGGCCCTGCCCGGTGGGGTCTTTGGGCGGCCCGGTACGGCGCACCAAGCGAAGGCAGCATGATTAGCGCGGCAAACGCGCCCCGGATCTGACCGAATGATCGGGGTCTGCGGGGCGCGCGCGGCCATGGTTTGGCGCGGCGCGCACCGCCGGAGTGTTCCGGCCCCACAAGGGCCGGACCGCCGCTCAGCGCATGCCAAGCGCTTCCTTGTACAACTCAAGAACCGCCTCTTCTTCGGCAATATCATCAGGTTCGCGTTTGCGCAGGGCGATCACCTTGCGCAGCACGCCCGTGTCATAGCCACGACCCTTTGCCTCGGCCATCACCTCTTTCTGCTGGTCGGCGATGTCCTTTTTCTCGGCCTCCAGCCGCTCATAGCGCTCGACGAACTGGCGAAGTTCATCGGCGGTGACGCGGTAGCTGTCGGAAACGGGTTGGGTGTCATCCATCTGGGGCCTCGGCGCTGTTGGGGAATGCAATTCACGCCATGATCTATCGCCCGTGCGCACGCCTCGCAAGCCTTGCCTGCGCCCGGGCAATCCCTTAGGTCCGCACACACAGGATAAGACAGGGAGAAACAGCGCATGGGATGGCTGGTCTGGACAGGAACAACGCTGGCGTTGGTCGGGCTTTTGACCCTTGGCTACTGCATTTTCGCCGCTGTTTCGGCCAAGCGCGCGGGATTGGCCGATGAAGAAATGCGGGCACGCTTGCAAAGGATCGTGGCCATCAACATGGGTGCGCTTCTGATCTCGGTGCTTGGATTGATGAGCGTGGTCATCGGCGTCCTGCTGTCCTGAAGGGCTTGCCACCTAGGCGGTCACCATGTGCTGCAAACTGTCTTAACCCGCTCACGTCCCCCACCGCCTGCCCCGCCGACCCAGCGCGCGCAGGCAATCAACCGCGACGCACGGCCCCCCGCGCCGTGACTGCCCGACCACACGAAATATCGTGACAGGCGTTGCCGGACATGGTGTTTTGCGCCACCCTTTCGCAACTTCCCTGCTGTGAAAGGTGCCACCAATGCCCCGCCTCCTTCGATCCGCCCTTGCCTTTGTCTTGATCGCCGCCGCCGCGACGGCGCAACAGGCAACCGACACGGTCGCGCCCGAATCCGCCGGCGGAGGCAACTTCACGGGCCTTTCGGCTGCCGCCATGGACGCGATGACGGCACGCGATGCAGGCATCCCCGTGATTGCGCAGGACTGGATGGTTGTGGCCGCCAACCCCTTGGCCGTCGAGGCCGGGGCCGATGTGCTGCGCGCCGGTGGAACCGCCGCTGATGCCATGGTCGCGGTGCAGGCCGTCCTTGGTCTGGTGGAACCGCAATCATCGGGTCTTGGCGGTGGGGCCTTTCTGGTGTGGTACGATGCCGAAAGCGGCACCGTGACAACGCTGGATGGCCGGGAAACCGCGCCCCTCGATGTCACCCCGACCCTGTTTCAGGATGAAAGCGGCGAAACGCTGCGCTTTTTCGATGCCGTCGTTGGCGGCCTGTCCGTCGGCACACCCGGAACCCCCGCCCTGATGGAGGAGGCGCACAGACGTTGGGGCCGCGCCAATTGGGCAAGCCTTTTCAATGCCGCTATTACCCATGCCGAGGATGGCTTCCCGGTGTCCGCGCGCATGGCCGCATCCATCGCGGACGATGCCGAACGCCTTGCCACCTTCCCCGCAACCGCCGCCTATTTCCTGCCCGGTGGCATTCCCCTTGCACAAGGCGTCACCCTGACGAACGCCGCCTATGGCCAGACCCTGCGCGCCATGGCCGCCGACGGCGCTGATGCGATCTATTCCGGCCCCATCGCCGAAGGCATCGTGGCGACCGTCCGCGATGCGGCCGGCAATCCCGGCATGCTGTCACTGCAGGACCTCGCAATCTACGATGTGATCGAACGCGCACCCGTCTGCGTCGCCTACCGCGACCATGATGTCTGCGGCATGGGGCCGCCATCCTCCGGGGCGCTGACCCTTGGCCAGATCCTCGGCATGGCGGCGCAATACGATCTGACCGCCCTCGGACCCGATAGCGCCGAAGCATGGCGCATTATCGGCGATGCCTCCCGGCTCGCGTTCGCCGACCGGGGGCGCTACATGGCCGACAGCGACTATGTCCCGATGCCAACCGTAGGCCTCGTTGCCCCCGCCTATCTTGCCGAACGCGCCGCCCTGCTGGCACGCACCGATGCACTCCCCGAGGTCGCACCGGGCACCCCTGTCTGGGACCACGCCCAGCTCTGGGCAGACGATCAAAGCATCGAACTCCCGTCGACCTCACACATCTCCATCGTCGACAGCCACGGCAATGCGCTATCGATGACCACGACCATCGAAAACGGCTTCGGCTCGCGCCTGTTCACACCCGGCGGCTTTCTGTTGGACAACGAATTGACGGATTTCTCCTTCGCGACGCACCAAGACGGCGTGCCCATCGCCAACCGGATCGAGCCCGGCAAACGGCCACGTTCCTCCATGGCGCCCACCATCGTGCTGCGCGACGCGGAACCGGTGCTGGTCATCGGATCGCCTGGCGGCAGCCGCATCATCGGCTATGTCGCCCAAGCCATCATTGCCCATCTGGACTGGGGTATGGATGTCCAACAGGCCGTGGCCATGGCGCACCGCGTGAACCGTTTCGGCACCTATGATCTGGAAGATGGCACCGCCGCCGCAGAGTCCGAACCCGCATTGGCCGCGCTCGGCTACGACATCAGCATCCGCGACCTGAACTCCGGCCTCCACGCCATCGCCCTTGGCGACACGCTCGCGGGTGGCGCAGACCCCCGCCGCGAAGGTATCGCCCTCGGCGAATAGGTGCCGTCGCGCCGTGTCCATCTTTGCTTCGGAAATATGTCGGGGGAGACCGCAGGCCGGGGGCAGCGCCCCCATACACCCTCGGGCTGCGCGCCAAGCATCCCGGTCTTGCCACCGATTATCGCGCACTCTGCCGGGCATTGCGACGCACGGGGGGCGTCCACGCAATCTGGTCGGGCGGCCCGCGGTGCGGGACACCCGGCGGCCGGAATTACACCGGCATATCGTTGAACAACTCGTCCAGCTTGTCGTTCTCAGCCTCGGGCTGTGGCGCCTGCTTTACCCGATTGGCAGGCTTGTCCATGTCGCCCTTCGTCTGACGGCGCAATTCTGTATGGACATCGGCATCATTGTTTTTCTTCGGAATATCGGCCATTTCAAGGCTCCCCTCTTGCTGCAATCTGAATGGAATCGTGCTGGCGGGCGACCAGCCGCGCGGACGGCTTCGCGGTGGGCGGGCCCGTCAGGTGGCGCAGCGGCGACAGAACGGCGTGAACGGCAACAGGTCCAGCCGCTCCTCCGAAATGTCATCGCCGCATTTCACGCATACGCCATAGGTTCCGGCATCCATCCGCGCCAAGGCGGCCTGGATCTTGCGGATCTCGGTCTGCCCGGCCGTACCCATCCGCTGCAAAACCTCATCGCCTTCGCGTTCGATGGCAAGATCATCCCAATCAGGGGTGTTATGGCTTTCCAGTTCATCATCGATTTCATGCAGGCGCGCGTTCAGTTGCGCCAGCCGATCGGTCAACTGTTGGCGACGGATCTCGATATTGGAATGTTGTGTCATCTTGCCCTCCCGAATCTGGCCGGAACGGCGCAAAGATGTTGCGCGCTGCCCGACGATGTCCCGAAGATAAGTGATCTGCGCGCGCGCGCCTTGACCTGTGTCAACCAGCGGCGCATGTCATTGCCACACCAAGTACAAGGACATTACCATGGATCTGCGCCCCCTCACGGACAGCTTTGCCGTCGCCCCGCAACTGCAGCCCGCTGATATGGCAGCGCTTGCCGCCAATGGTATCACCACCGTGATCTGCAACCGTCCCGACGCCGAGAACCCACCCGAACGGCAAGCAGCCGCAATGCAGGCCGCGGCCGAGGCTGCGGGCCTCGATTTCGTGTTCAACCCGATCACAAGCGGCGCAATGACCCTGCAAAACGTGGAAGAACAGGCCGAGGCCATTGCCGGTTCGGACGGTCCCGCAGTGGGGTATTGCGCTTCGGGCACCCGGTCGGCCGTTGCGTGGGCGTTGGCGACGGCGGGCGACATGACCACGGACGAGATCCTGAACGCCACCGCCGACGCGGGATATCCGCTGGACCACATGCGCGGCCAGATCGAGGCGTTTGCCACCGCCACGGCCCGATAGGTGGCGCGCCTCAGCCCCACGGCACTGGGTATCTTGATGATGCTGGGGGCCATCTTTCTGTTTTCCGGCATGGATGCGCTGGCCAAGTTTCTGACTGCGGATTACGCGGTCATTCAGGTGGTCTGGGCGCGTTACGCGGGGCAGATGGCCGTCGTAGTGGCCGTTCTGGCGCCACGCGTTCACCTGCTGATCCGCACCCGGCATCTGGGGCTGCAACTGGTTCGGTCCGGTTTCCTGTTCGCCGCGACGTTTTGTTTTTTCACATCCCTCAACCAACTGGAAATTGCATCGGCGACAGCGATCATGAACATCCACCCCGTCATCCTGACGCTGGGGGCGGCCCTGATCTTGCGCGAGGGGCTGGGGTTGCGTCGGATCTTCGGCATCGTCGCCGCCCTGACCGGCGCGCTGATCATCATCCGGCCCGGTTCCGACGTGTTCAGTCCGGCTGCGTTGCTGCCGCTCTTGGCGGGGTTCTGCTACGCCTCCTATGCGTTGACCACCAGATTTCTGGGTCGCGACGAGAACATCCTGACCTCCTATCTTTATACCGCGCTGATCGGAACGGTTGTGGCCAGCGTGATGGTGCCACCTGCGTGGACCACCCCCACCTTGCCCGCCGCAAGCCTGTTCTTGCTGCTTGGCGCGGTCGGGGCGCTGGGCCAGTTCATGCTGATCAAGTCCCTGACATTGGCCGAAGCCGGGGCGGTTGCCCCTTTCGGCTACGTCGGCGTGGTCTTCGCGACGCTCTGGGGTCTGTTTGCCTTCGCCGAGGTTCCTGATGCCCTGACCCTCGTGGGCGCGCTTGTGATCATAGGGGCCGGGGTTTATGTCTGGCATCGCGAAACCCGGGCGCGGGCGGCAACCGCCGCCACCCTTTGACCTTGCCGGAAGGAGGCCCCGATGGCCGTATCCCGCGGCACGCGCCGCCCTGCAATCGACTGGCTGACCGATCGTGCGGTGCGCGCCATCATCGGTGTGGCAATGGTCATGCCCTATGCGATGCGGGTGCGCTTTGTAGGCGGCCTGACACAGCGGATCGTGGGCCCGCTTGCGGGCTATCGTCGCCGGGCCATTGAAAATCTGGCCTACATCTGGCCCGACATGCCCGTTTCCGAACGCCGCCGCATTGCCGGCGAGGTCCTGAACAATACCGGTCGCACCCTGATCGAGAATTACAGCACCGCCGACCAATTGGCCCACGCCCGCAACTGGCAACCCCACGGCCCCGGATTTGCCTTGGCCGAAGCCGCGCGCAAGGCAGGCCGCCCGATCATTTTCGTGTCGGGCCATTTCGGCAATTATCAGGCGGCCCGCGCCGCGATGAACGTGCGTGGCTACGAAATGGGGGGCCTCTACCGGGCCATGAACAACCCCTATTTCAACGCGCATTACGTCCGCACCATCCAAGGCGTCGGCGGCCCGGCCTTTTCGCGCGAACGCCGGGGGTTGGCGGGGTTCGTGAAACATCTGCGGACAGGTGGGCAAGGTGCGCTGCTGATCGATCAATATTTCGCGGACGGCACCCGCGTCGACTTCATGGGAAAGCCCGCGCCCACCGCGTTGTCAGCTGCGGAAATGGCGTTGAAATACGATGCGCTGTTGCTGCCGATCTATGCGCGACGCAGTGCGAACGGGCTTGATTTCGACGTGCTGGTCGAGGCCCCCGTCACACCCGGCGATCCGGTGCGCATGACACAAGACCTGATGGACAGCCTGTCGGCGCAGGTGCGTGCCAATCCCGGCCAATGGTTCTGGGTGCACCGGCGTTGGAAACCGGGGCGGCAGGCCAGCTATTTCCCCGCTGCAATCGCGGATGATCGGACCTAGTCCAGCCGCGCCGCCGCCAATATGGCTCCGTGATCGGCGTGCTGCACAATCACCACCATCGGCGTGTCGCCCTGCGGATGCACCCTGCCCTGAAACGGCGCGATGCCATCCCACTGCGCGACAACCTGCCATGACGTGACGACGTTGTGATAATCCGCCACGCGGCCCGCGTTCTCGCCCCGCTCGATCAGGACCTCGGCCACGGGTGTATAGCCCACAACCTGAATGACCATCGGCGGCAGGGGTGGCGGCATCATGGCGGATGCATCCACCACGAAGTCATCTCCGTTGCGGGTAACTGCGATGTCGACCATGGCGCGCGACATGCGGTGCTGCATGATCAGTTCGGCAACATCCATCGGCCGAAAGCCCACCACGTGATCACTGCCGTTCACAACGATCTGCGGGGTGTAGATCACCGTTGAACCCGCGACCTGCCCATACGCTTGCTGGCGCGCGGTGAAGTCGGGGTTGGCGAACGTATCGGCCCAGCCCAGATAATCCCAGTAATCCACATGCAGCGACAAGGCGATCACATCGTTGCGCATCGCCAGTTCTGCCATCATCTCATCTGCGGGCGGACACGCGCTGCACCCTTGCGAGGTGTACAACTCCACCACCACCGGATGATCGTCGGCATCTGCCGTCAAAGGGCTCAACGTCAAGAAGGCCGCAAGGGTCGCTGGAATGATCCGCATGAGGGAAAACCGCTTTGTTGTACGTGGGTCTGATTGAGACAAGACCTAGTTGGCCCGGCACGACAATACCAATCAACCCTTTGCGAGACTGCGTTACAACCAGCGGCGTGTGCTTTGAAGGTAACGCCGCCCCTCATCGCCGAAGGCCGCGATCAGGCTGGCCTCCTCGGCCCGGATGAAGCGCCGGTTGATGATCGCCACGAACGCGACCGGCAGCAAGATGGGGCCAAGCGCACCCAGCCAGACCACCCATCCCGTCATGATCGCGGCCATCCCAAGGTAGATCGGGTTGCGGCTGAACCTGTAGGGGCCTTCGACGATCAGGTTTGTCGGCGCGTGGTGCGGCTCGATCGTGGTCTTCTTGCGCCAGAACCAAAGGGCGGACCAACCGATCAACGCGACCCCGCCCAGCACCATCACCAAGCCCGCCCCCCGGAACACCGGACCGAACGCCATCACCAACGGCAGTTCCCGTGCCAGCAGCCACGCCGCCGCCATGAACGCCGCTAGCCACACGGGCGGAAGATCGGGAAAGCGCTTCAACGCCACCTACGCGACACGGCGCAACAACACGTTCTTGCGCAGTTGGCTTTCAACGCGGAACCCATCTTCCGCAAGCCCCGCCAACAGCGCGTCGATCCGGTCCTGCCCGACGATATGTGGGTGCAGTTCCACCACCATGGCGCGCACGCCAGCCAGTGACACGCCAGCAAACAGGTCCACTTCGGCGCCTTCCACATCCATCACGATGACCGTGGGCTTCAATTCGGCCAAGGCCGCATCCAGCGCATCGCTTTCAACCGTGATCTGGTGCTGCGTTTCGGCTCGCGCATACAGGGACGACGACACCACATTGTCGCTTTGGTGAAATGTGACAGGCTTGCCATCGGGTGTGATGGCTCTCATCCGAAGCTCGGGTGCGGCGGCGTTCAACGCGTAATTCGCGCGGATCACAGGTTCCAACTTGGGGTTCGCCTCATAGGACACGGTACTGCCCGGCCCCGCCAGACGCGTGGCCAAGAGCCCCACAAACCCGATACCACCGCCAATTTCCAGCACGCGGTCCCCCGGTTTCAAGACCGCCTTGAGCAGAGCCCGCTCTCCATCTTCATAGGTGTTCTTGTAAAGGCCGTTCCGCACCGCGCGCGCCTGATCGGCGCCCGAGTGCACACGAACGCCATCCAACGCCCTGATTGGCGTGTTCCGCCAACGGTGGTATTGCAGCCTGAGATTGCGAAACGGATCGCCCACTGGCAAAGTCTCCCTGTTGCTGACGCGATCCTATACCCTTGGCGGGCCAAGCGGGGCAAGGGCGTGCGGCTTGTCCGCCGCTGGCAATGCATGTTAAGCGCTCGATAATCGCTCTTGCACAGGAACGTGACCCTTGACCGAACCGTTGCCGCGCATGGCCGATCTGACGCCGCAGGGCGCCGTTGAACACATTCTTGCCATCGGCCAATGTCTGCCCGGAACTCCCGGTTGGATATGCTACCGCAAGCTCAAACGCCGCCTTGCCGATCGCAGTTTTCATATATTTGATCAACTCTTGTCCCGGCTCGGGCCGGATGACATCGCCATCGACCTTGGTGCGAACGTCGGAGAAATCACCACGCGAATGGCCGCCACCGGGGCAATGGTGCATGCATTTGAACCTGACCCCGAGACATTTGAACATCTGACTCTGAACACCCAGAATTTCCCCAATGTAACGTTGCACCAAGCCGCGGTCGGAGCGGAAGATGGTATTGTAACGCTTTTTCGACCACCTTCTTGGAAAGACGAAGAACGTCGGCGGAGCGCGTCCAAGGCGAATTCGATCCTGACAGGCTCGCGCACCGACGGATTTGATGCCGCCGGAGAGGTGACCTTGATCGACTTTGCCAAATTCTTGACGACGTTGCCGAAACCTGCGGCACTCATAAAGGTCGATATCGAGGGGGCGGAATGGGCGATGCTGGATGCCGTGCGCGCACGGGCGATGGATCGGTTCGATGCCATGTTCGTGGAAACCCATGAACGCTTCGATCTGTCGATCCTGCCGCATGCAAAGGCACTGCAAGCGGAGTTTGCGGGGCGCGACCACCCCTACATCAACCTTTACTGGAAATAGCCAGACAGCATGGCACATCCGACCAGAACCCAACTGGAAAATATCGGTTACCGGCGCATACTGCGTGGCTACTGGTTGCGTGACCACGCGTATCTGCGACTGCTGTGGTCAAACTTCCACAAGGTCGATGATGGGCTTTTTCGCTCCAATCATCCCGGCCTGAAGGGTTTGAAACGGGCAAAGGCGCATGGTGTGCAGGCTGTCCTGTCACTGCGCAGCGGTGATGACAATACACCCAACATCATCGAACGTGATGCGGCGCGACGCCTGAACCTTCCCCTGCATTTCATCCGGTTGCGCACCGCGATCCTGCCGTCGCCCGGAACGTTGCTGGAACTGCTCGATCTGCTGCGCACCCTGCCCAAGCCGCTTCTGATCCACTGCAAGTCCGGGGCGGACCGCACGGGTTTCGCCGCAACGCTCTACCTTCATGTGATAAAGGGCGTTCCCCTGCCCGAGGCGCGCAAGCAACTGGCGCTGCGCTTTGCCCACAATCGTCTTGGCAAGGCGGGGATCATTCACAGCCTGCTGGATGCCTATGCCGCCGACCACGCGCGGACAGGGGATGATTTCGAAACGTGGGTCACCACGCGTTACGATCCCGCCGCGCTGAGCGCCGCGTTCAAAGGCTGATCTTCGGCCAATCGCGTGCTGCCTGCACCTCGGCCCTGCGCCCCCGCAACATCCGCATGCCAATCCGCAACTGCGACAAGATCCGCCGCCGTCGAAACGCCCGTCTTTCGGCCGCGCCGTACCCGGCGGACGCCACCGGCTTGCGCACCGCGTCGATCAACGAGGTGGTGGCCAAGGCGCGCGGCACGCCATAGTGATCGGCGATATCAAGCTGGACCGCCAGCGCCGGATCGGCCTGCCAACTGAGTAGCCGCGGTGTCGCACTGATCAAGGCATCTGAAGGCGCGCCCGCCGTGCGGGCCTGCGCCAGCATCTTGGCCGCGCCACTTGGCCAAGCCACATAGGCCGCTGACCCGGTCCGGTCCTGCCACAACCGCCGCATCGGCAGGTCATTGCGCAACGGCCCCATGGATTTCCGCCGCCCACGGGTTTCAAGGCTGATGTGATCGATTCCTGCAAGGGTCTGCACTTGCGCAAGAAATGCTGGCAACCCGGCGGCCAGAACCGCATCATCCTCCAACACCAGACACGGCGCGTTCAAGGCCACAACCTGCGTCCAAGCCGCCATGTGCGATGCACACAGCGCCATTTCCGTCACCCGCAAGGGACGCTCCCAGCGGTGCCAGACGGGATTAGCCTGGCCCGGCGCAAGCGTCTCGGGCGTAATTGCCTCGATCCGCTCCCACACAAACCCGAAATGGGCCATCTGGGCAGTCATGAACGCCATCCGGTCCGTCGCGGACGCCATATTGATGATCAGCGCGTGCATTCTTCTCTCAGAACTTGCCGTCGAAAATATCCATGTATTGGTCAAGGACACGGTCCTTGGTGAACTTCGCCTCCAAGGTCGCCGTCCCGCCCGCAACCAGCCGCGCGGCCAGATCATGATCGTTGCGTACGCGGCTTATGGCCTCGGCCAATCCCGCAACATCGTCAATCTCAACCAGCAAGGCGTCCACCTCGTCGGTCGCGAACCAGCTTGGCCCTTCGGACCGGGTCGAGATCGTCGGCACACCCGCCTTCCAGCTTTCAAGAATGACGTTGCCCAACGGTTCGTGGCGCGACGGCATTACGAACACATCGGACGCTGCCACAAAATGCATCGGCTCGTCCACCCAGCCCAGAAACCGGGTGCGCGCGGCCAGCCCCGACTCGGCGACCAGTGCGCGCAGTTCCGCCTCGCGGTCCCCCGTGCCCGCAAGCCAAAGCCATGCGCCCGGCACCTTTGCCGCCGCCCGGACCAAGACGTCGAAGCCTTTGCGCCCGACAAAGCGCCCCGATCCGGAAATCACGAACGCATCTTCCGGTGTCCCAAGGCTGGCCCGGTCAACGGCCACCGGATCAACCTCGCGCGCGAAATTCGAAACAACAATCGCCGGCTTGGTCCAACCCTTTTCGATGCAGGTGTCGACGATGCCCGGCGTATTGCCCACGATCAGGTCATTGTGCCTGAAATGCCGCAAATGACGGGGGTAATCCCCCAACCGCGTCAGCTTGACCGCCCCGGGGTAATTCGGGATCAATCGCGATGAGCGGGACATCCACGCCATGATCACATCGGGCTGCCACGCCCGGATCATGCGGTTCACCCGCCAAGTCATCAGCGGCGTGGACAACGACAGGCGGCGATAATTGTTCTCGATGATCGGGCCCAGATGCGCGATTTCGGACTTCCAGCTGCGATCGGGCCGGGTGACAAACCGCTGCTCCAATCCGCGCTCGGCAAAACCCTGAACCAAGTTCACGAAAAACCGCTCTGCCCCACCGTCCTTGCCAAAATGCATGTGAAGGATTTTCCGTGCACTCATTGCCCTGCCCCTTTCCAGTGTCGCCGCAATTGCCAGGCATACCGCGCCCGATACCACAGGTTGTGCAGGGCATGCCCTATGGCCGACCGGCCGGACCGGGCCGCGCGGCGCACGTCGCCGATGGTGCCGGTCGCGGCCTGCTGATCGCCCACGATGATCGGCGGCGGCATGACCAACGCAACGGTCAACCCGGTCTCCCAGATGAACTTCTGGTCCTCGTCGACAGGGCGAAAGAACGGAACGGCCCGCGCCACCAGCCGCGCCGCGCCATCGCGGGTCAGGCCATACCCGATCAGGCAGGTCGGCACCCTGTATGGCAGCCCGATCCGCCAGTCGCCCAAAGGCTCCTCGGCCACCAGCCGGGGCGCGTCATCGTACGAAAACAACTTCACCATGTCCCACATGTCCTGCTCTTCGCTCAAGAGCCGCAGCTTTGGAGCCAGCGTGTCGTCGGCGGCGAAATCATCCTCGAAGATGAAACCGCCCTCGGCCTCGCCCTCGGCAATCGCGCGCCAAGCGGCGATATGGCTGAGGTAGCAACCGATCTCGGGCCGCACCAACGGATACTTGGCGTCAACGGCATTGCGCCGTGCGTCATAGACTGCGGCAACCTCCGCCTCGGTCAGATCGCTGCCCTTCACACCGGCAATCCGATGCCACGCCAGACCCGCCGCATCCAGTTGGCGGGCACTGTTTTCCATTCGCCGTATATTTTCGGCAAGGTTGATGACATAACAGGGCCACATGCGACGTCCCGCTCCCGCCTGTTGAAACTCCGTCCCTCTACGCTTGCCGGGCCACGAAAACAAGCGCCGCCCCTTGCACGCGCCCCCCCGCCCATGACAAAGCCCCATCATGACCCAAGCGATCCCCGTCTATGTGATCAACCTGACCCGTCGCAGCGACCGGCTGGACCGGATTGCGGCCCATCTGGCGGATCGCGGCGTGGGCTTCATCCGTCAACCGGCCTGCGATGCGCAATCCGTCCCCGTGGCGACGATCGCTGCAACCGTGCGCGAATTCGGCCCGTTGGGCCAACTGGGGCTGGGCGACCGTGCCTGCACCGTCAGCCACACCCTCGCATGGGAGGCGTTCCTTTGCACCAATGCAACCCACGCCCTCTTTCTGGAGGATGACGTCTTTCTCGCCGCCGATATCGCCGAGACCCTCGCCAGCACCGCGTGGATCCCGGAAGGCCCAAACGCCATCAAGCTCGAAAAATTCAACGAGACCGCGTCGCGTATCTTGGTGGCGCCCAAGGTGGGTCAGACCCCGGCGGGCCGTGCGCTGCACCCGATGCGGTCGCGCCATGTCGGTGGTGGCGCCTATATCTTGACCCGCCGCGGCGCTGAAATCGCCCTTAGCCACAAGGGACGCTATCGCGTTCCGATCGATCACTTCCTGTTCAACGATACCGTGTCCCCGATCCGGCGGGCCCTTGCCCCTGCCATCGTGGTTCCCGCCATGGCCACACAGCGGGCCTATGGCTACAATTCCGACATTGCCCCCTTGGGCAAAGCCATCCGCCCCAAGGGGTGGCGGAAACGCCTGCGCGGTCTCCGCCGTGGTCTGGCCGAGGTCAATCAGACACCGCGCCAGTTGGCCCAATACCTGACCGGCCGGGCCCGGCTTGTGGACGTGTCGTTCCAAGAAACGCCCTGAACATCTTTGTTCGCCGAATATGGCCGCCGCCAGCGGCATCCGGCGGCGCTGCGCAACCGTGCCTGAAGGGTGGGCATACGACGCGGCGTCCTGCTCAAACGAAAACAGGCCCCGCATGGGGGCCTGCTTCGTCACAAGGTTGATTGGACCTTATGCTGCTTTCGCAAGGTCGCGCAGCACGTATTGCAGCACGCCGCCATGTTCCACGTATTCCTTCTCGATCGCTGTATCGATCCGGCATTTCAGCATGATTTCCTTCACCGATCCGTCACCATAGGTGATGGTGCACGGCACCATGTCCTGCGGCTTCAGATCACCCGCCAGTCCGGCGATCGAGACCGTCTCATCGCCCTTCAGCTTCAGGCTTTTCCGGGTCTCGCCGCCGGTGAACTCAAACGGGATCACGCCCATACCCACCAAGTTCGACCGGTGGATACGCTCAAAGCTTTCGGCGACGACGGCCTTCACACCCAGCAGGCTGGTGCCCTTCGCGGCCCAGTCACGGCTGGATCCGGCACCGTATTGCTCACCGCCAAAGATGATCAGCGGCGTGCCTTCGGCCTGATACGCCATCGCGGCGTCAAAGATCGAGGTCTGCTCCCCATCTGGCCCAAGGGTATAACCGCCCTCGACCCCGTCCAGCATCTCGTTCTTGATGCGGATGTTGGCGAATGTGCCACGCATCATGACCTCGTGGTTACCGCGCCGGGCGCCATAGCTGTTGAACTCGCGTGGGGAAACCTGCCGCTCAATCAGGTACTTGCCGGCCGGAGTGGTTTCCTTGAACGACCCTGCAGGGCTGATGTGGTCGGTGGTGATCATGTCGCCCAGCATCGCCAGAATCTTGGCACCCTCGATATCGGTGATGATGCCGGGTTCCATGCCCATGCCGCGGAAATACGGCGGGTTCTGCACATAGGTCGACGTCGGCGGCCAATCGTAGGTCTCGCTATCGGTCACCTTCACGGCCTGCCACTTCTCGTCGCCCTTGAAGACGTCGGCATACTTCTCCTGAAACGCGGCGCGGGTCACGGTCGCTTCGACCAGTTCGGCAACCTCGCGGCTCGCCGGCCAGATGTCCTTCAGATAGACATCGCGGCCCTCCGGTGTTTGCCCCAGAGGCTCGGTCGTCAGGTCGATATCCATCGTCCCGGCCAGCGCGTAGGCCACCACCAGCGGCGGGCTGGCCAGATAGTTGGCGCGGACATCGGGCGAAATCCGCCCCTCGAAGTTCCGGTTGCCCGACAGAACGGCGGTTGCAACCAGATCACCCTCGGCAATCGCCGCGGAAATCTCGGGCTGCAATGGGCCCGAGTTGCCGATGCACGTGGTGCAACCATATCCAACAAGGTTGAAGCCGATAGCGTCCAGATCATCCTGCAACCCTGCCGCTTCCAGATAGGCAGACACGACTTGGCTTCCCGGCGCAAGCGAGGTCTTGACCCACGGCTTGCGGGTCAGACCCAGTTCATGCGCCTTCTTGGCGACAAGGCCCGCACCGATCATCACGTAAGGGTTCGACGTGTTGGTGCACGACGTGATCGAAGCGATCACGACCTTGCCCGACGTCATCGTATAATCTTCTCCCGCGACGGGCACCTGCTTGTCGATCGGACGCTTGAACGTTTCGGTCATCTGCTTGGCGAAATCGGCCTTTGCGTTCGTCAGTTGCACGTAATCCTGCGGACGTTTCGGGCCCGAGATGGCAGGCACGATGGTGCCCATGTCCAGATGCAACGTATCGGTATAGACTGGCGCGTAATCCGCATCGCGCCAGAACCCGTTTTCCTTGGCATACGCTTCGACCAACGCGATGGTGTCTTCCTCGCGGCCGGTGTTGCGCAGATAGCGCAGGGTTTCGCCGTCGATCGGGAAGAACCCGCAGGTCGCACCGTATTCGGGTGCCATGTTGGCAATCGTGGCGCGGTCGGCCAGCGGCAGATGGTCCAGCCCTGCCCCGTAGAATTCGACGAACTTGCCCACGACGCCGCGTGCGCGCAGCAATTCCACCACCTTCAGCACCAGATCGGTGCCGGTGGTCCCTTCCATCATCGCGCCGGTCAACTCGAAACCGACGACCTCGGGGATCAACATGGAAACCGGTTGGCCCAACATCGCGGCCTCGGCCTCGATGCCGCCCACGCCCCAGCCCAGAACTGCCGCGCCGTTGACCATCGTGGTGTGGCTGTCGGTGCCAACCAGCGTGTCGGGATAGGCCACAAGCTCGCCGTTCTGATCGGTGTCGGACCACACGGTCTTCGACAGGTATTCAAGGTTCACCTGATGGCAGATACCGGTGCCCGGCGGCACGACCCGGAAATTGTTGAACGCGTTCTGGCCCCATTTCAGAAAGGTATAGCGCTCCATGTTGCGCTCGTATTCGCGGTCCACGTTCATCTGGAACGCGCGCGGGTTGCCGAACTCGTCAATCATCACCGAATGATCGATCACCAGATCGACCGGGTTCAACGGGTTGATCTGCTCGGCATTGCCGCCAAGGCTAACCAGCGCGTCGCGCATCGCGGCCAGATCGACGACGGCGGGCACGCCGGTGAAGTCCTGCAACAGCACGCGCGCCGGGCGATAGGCGATTTCGCGGGGGTTCTGCCCACCGTTTGTCGCCCATTCGGAAAATGCCTTGATGTCATCCACGGTGACGGTCTTGCCGTCTTCGAACCGCAACATGTTCTCCAGCACCACCTTCAAGGCGGCAGGCAGTTTCGAGAAATCGCCCAGCCCGGCCGCTTCGGCCGCAGGGATGGAATAAATGGCATAAGACTTTGCGCCGACTGTCAGCGTCTTGCGCGTCTTGGAACTGTCATGGCCAACGGTGATGGGCATGGGGGCCTCCGTAAAATCCGGTCGAATGGGTTGATCTTGGCAACCGCCATGCCACCGGCATGCGAGTCGTTCAAGACCAGATCGCTCTCCTGCGACAATATTAGTATACAACGGCATACAACCGGGCGCGAGCAGAAAGATGGTCACCCCGGAAACACGAAACCAGAATTCTACGCCTCGTGTTTTGTTACAGGACCGTCCCTGCTTCCCCTCTGGACCGGTTTCAGCTAGCGCTAGACAGATGCAACTTGTGGTCGAAAATCTGGCCTGTGCCCGTGGGGCCGCGCAAATCCTGTCAGGTGTCGTGTTTTCCGTCGCCGCCGGAGACGCGTTGATCCTGCGTGGACCGAACGGCGCGGGCAAAACGACCTTGCTGCGCACCCTTGCGGGGCTGACGCCGCCATTGGAAGGGCACATCCGCACCGCCCCTGAGGCGATTGCCTATGCCGGGCATGCGGACGGGCTCAAGGCCTCTCTCACGGTGGCCGAAAACCTTTCTTTCTGGGCAAGGGTGTTTGGCGCCGATGACATCAGCGACGCCGTCGACGCCTTTGACCTCAATGATTTTCTTGATCGCAAGGCCGGAGAGCTTTCCGCCGGGCAAAAACGCCGCCTGTCGCTGGCCCGCCTTCTGGTGACCCGTCGCCCCGTCTGGTGCCTCGATGAACCGACCGTCTCGTTGGACACGGCCAACGTGGCGCGATTCGCAGCTGCCGTTCAGGCGCATCTGGCAGGCGGTGGCAGCGCCGTCATCGCCACCCACATCGATCTGGGACTGCCCGGTGCCCGCACCCTTGATATCACACCGTTCGTGGCCAAACGCATTCGCGCGGACGATCCGTTCGGGGACGAGGCTTTCAGATGATTGGCCTGTTGCTCCGTGATCTCAACCTCGCCGTCCGCGCCGGTGGCGGCTTTGGCCTCGGACTGGCCTTTTTCCTGATATTCGCGTCACTTGTGCCATTTGGCGTTGGCCCCGAAACAGGTGTGCTGCGGGTCATCGCGCCCGGCATCTTGTGGCTTGGGGCGCTGTTTGCCTGCCTTCTGTCGTTGGACCGAATCTTTCAACTCGATTGGGAGGACGGTTCGCTCGATCTGCTCGCCACCTCGCCGCTGCCGCTGGAAGGCGTGGCCGCGATCAAGGCGCTGGCCCACTGGATCACGACCGGATTGCCATTGGTGGCGCTGGCGCCGGTTCTGGGGCTGTTGCTCAACCTTCCCGGGCCCGCATTTGTCTGGCTGGTGGGGTCATTGGCTGTTGGCACGCCGGCGCTTTCAGCGATCGGGACGTTCGGCGCGGCGCTGACCGTGGGGATCAAGCGGGGCGGTTTGCTCCTGTCTTTGCTGGTGTTGCCGCTCTATGTGCCCACGCTGATCTTCGGGGCGCTGACGGTTGCGCGAGGGGCCGCAGGCGTTGACGCGATGACGCCGCTGGCGATGCTGGCGGGCATCACACTGGCCACATTGGCCACCTTGCCCTTTGCCGCGGCTGCCGCCCTCCGCGTCAATCTGCGCTAGGCCCGCGATGCAATGACGTATTGTGAGCGCCCCCAGCCCTTCCTAAGTTCGGTCCATGTCATCGCTCTGGGAATACGCGAACCCGCGCAAGTTCATGTCCACGTCCACCACCCTGCTTCCGTGGGTGTCGGCGATCGCGGGGCTGTGTCTTGTCGTCGGGTTGGTCTGGGGCTTCTTCTTTACACCCGATGACTTCCGGCAGGGGTCGACCGTCAAGATCATCTACCTGCATGTGCCTGCCGCCATCATGGCCATCAATGCATGGCTTATGATGCTGGTGGCCAGTCTTGTCTGGGTCATCCGGCGTCATCACGTCAGCGCCTTGGCTGCCAAGGCCGCCGCACCTGTGGGCATGATCTTCACCCTGATCGCCCTTTACACCGGCGCGGTCTGGGGCCAGCCGATGTGGGGATCGTGGTGGGAATGGGACCCCCGCCTGACCTCGTTCCTGATTCTCTTCCTCTTCTACCTTGGCTACATCGCCTTGTGGGAAGCGGTGGATAATCCCGATAGCGCGGCGGACCTGACATCGGTCCTGTGCCTTGTCGGGTCGGTGTTCGCGATCATCTCGCGCTATGCGCTGTTGTTCTGGAATCAGGGCCTGCATCAGGGCGCATCGCTGTCGCTGGACGCCGAGGAAAACGTGGCAGACGTGTTTTGGTATCCGCTCCTGATCTGCATCGCCGGATTCGGGTTCCTGTTTCTGGCGCTGGTGCTTTATCGCACCCAAACCGAGATCAGGGCGCGGCGCGTCAAGGCGTTGATCGCACAGGAGCGGATGACATGATGCCCGATCTTGGCCGCTATGCGACCGAAGTGCTGATGGCCTATGGCGGGTCCATCGCCCTGCTCATCGCAATTGTCGCCGCCTCGATCTGGAAGGCACGCCGCGTAAAGCGACGGCTCGAGGTGGTCGAAGCGCGGCGTGAGGAAAAACGGCCATGAAAATCAATTGGCTGATGATTGTGCCCTTGGCGATCATCGTGGGGCTGTTCGGTGTGTTCGGCTACCGGCTGGCGAATAATCAGGATGCGTTGCAGCAAGGTATCGATACCACCGCGATCCGCTCCGTGCAGGAGGGGCGCCCGGCACCGGCGCTGAATCTGACCGCGCTGGATGGCACCGCGTTGCTGACGCGTGCGGATCTTGAAGGCAACGGTCTGGTGATCGTGAACTATTTCGCCAGTTGGTGCCCGCCATGCCGCGCCGAACATCCGACACTGACCGCACTGGCGCAGGCAGGAAACCAGCTGTTTGGCGTAAATTACCGTGATCCGGCCCGTGACGCCTTGGGTTTCCTGAACGAATTGGGCAACCCCTATGCCCGTATCGGTCAGGACGCCGAGGCCCGCAACGGACGCGACTGGGGCGTTGTCGCCATGCCAGAGACCTTCTTCATCAACGACGATGGTATCGTGGTGCTGCATTTCCGGGGGCCAATTACACAACGCTCGCTGGAAAATCAGGTCATCCCGGCCCTTGCTGAGGCTGGCTATGCGCTGGAACCGATCGCCACGCCTGCCAACTGACCTTGCCCCGTTGGCAGGCGCACCCGGCGGCGGTCCGCAGCCGGGACCGGCCTCATCCGACCGGATTCAGTAGATATACCGGATCTGGTCGGTCCAGTAGCGTTCGATCCTCTTCAGCGAATGGTTGATCTGGTCAATCCCATCCGGCCCAAGCACGCCTTTGCCCTGCAACCCTTCGGCGTGGCGTTCGAACAGGCCCGACACCGTATCGCGGACCTGCCGCCCCTTTTCGGTCAGCCGCACACGCACCGAACGGCGATCGATCTCGCAACGCTGGTGATGCATGTACCCCATATCCACCAGCTTCTTCAGATTATAGCTGACGTTGGAGCCTTGGTAATATCCGCGCGACTTCAATTCGCCCGCCGTCACCTCGTTATCGCCAATGTTGAACAACAACAGGGCTTGCACGGCGTTGATATCCAGAATGTTGAGCCGTTCGAACTCATCCTTGATCACATCCAGCAGCAGGCGGTGCAAACGCTCCACCAGGGCAAGGGATTCAAGATAGCCTGACAAGAAACCATGTCGGGCCACATCCGCGAGGGGGGCGTTCATACTCATACTGTTCTCCGCATGTCTGCTTTTGACGATTCTTGGGGGAAAAGAACCAACAATCGGTTAAGCGGATTGAAGAAACCACCGGTGCGCTCAGCGGGGTTTGAATTCCGATGCCACCAGCGCCAGAAACGGTGCAACTTCCACCGGGGCCGGGGCTTGGCCCGACACCCATTGGTAAAGGTCCTGATCGGCCTCGGCCATCACGGTTTCAAACATATCAAGCGTGGCGTCATCCGCCGTGGCCAGATGCCGATCGGCCCAGCCGCCAAGGATCAGGTCCATTTCCTTGATCCCACGGTGCCACGCTCGCATCCGCAGACGTTTGATGCGCACCGCGCGCGGCTCGTTCCCGGCGTCCATCACAATGCCGCCTCCGCCAGCGCAAGGCGCAGGCGCTTTTCCAACCGGCCCGTGCGCTCGGCCAACTTGCTCTGCTCCGCTCTGATACTGCGTATTTCCAGCAAGATCGCGGCCGCGTCATCGGCGATCGGCGTTGGCGCCTCGGGCCCATCCAAGCCGTCGCCCTGCCCGTTGAGCAGCCACATGATGGACACGCCCAGCATCCCGGCCAGCATCTGCAAGCGGTTCGCACGCGGTTCGGACTGGTCGTTTTCCCACGCCCGGATGGTCTTTGTTTTCACGCCCAATCGCTTCGCCAGATCCTCCTGGGTCATATCGATTGCTTCACGGGCGCCGGCCATGCGATCCCCGAATGTTGCAGTGTCGGCGTCGTACCAACCTGCCCCAAGGATTGTGTCGTCGGTCATTCTATCCCTCCGTCATAATCGGTTTTCCGGCCGCCATCAGGCCCGAGGTGGCTTGATTGCCATGTCCCACGACCCTAATCATGGCGCCAAGTTGATGTAAACCAGACCACCCGACGCGGGCGGTCCTTTGCCTGCGGAGCAAGCCAAATGCCATTCCTGTCCGAGACCCTCGCCCGGGTAAAGCCCTCACCCACCATCGCCGTGTCAAACCTTGCGGCCGAGTTGAAGGCCGCCGGCAAGGATGTGATCGGCCTGGGCGCGGGCGAGCCCGATTTCGATACGCCCCAGAACATCAAGGACGCAGGTATCGCTGCAATCGTCGCAGGCAAGACGAAATATACCGCCCCCGATGGTATCATCGAACTGAAGCAGGCGATCTGCGCCAAGTTCAAGCGTGACAACGGGCTGGATTACACGCCCGCGCAAGTCAGCGTCGGCACCGGCGGCAAGCAGATCCTGTATAACGCCCTGATGGCAACGCTGAACCCCGGTGACGAGGTGGTGATCCCCGCCCCCTATTGGGTCAGCTACCCCGATATGGTGCTGCTGGCTGGCGGAACCCCCGTCATTGCCGAGGCGCAGGCCCAGACCGCCTATAAACTCACCCCTGAACAGCTGGAGGCGGCGATCACGCCCAAAACCAAGTGGTTCATCTTCAACAGCCCGTCCAACCCGACCGGCGCGGGCTATACAGCGGCAGAACTCAAGGGCCTGACCGATGTGTTGATGCGCCACCCCCACGTCTGGGTCATGACCGACGACATGTATGAACACCTTGTCTATGACGGGTTTGAATTTGCGACCCCCGCACAGGTGGAACCGGCGCTTTATGACCGGACGCTGACCTGTAATGGCGTGTCCAAGGCCTATGCCATGACCGGCTGGCGCATCGGTTATGCCGCAGGCCCCGAGCAGATCATCAAGGCGATGCGCAAGGTGCAAAGTCAAAGCACGTCCAACCCCTGCACGATCAGCCAATGGGCGGCGGTCGAGGCGCTGAACGGCACGCAGGACTACATCCCCGTCAACAACCAGACGTTCAAGCGTCGCCGCGATCTGGTGGTGGCGATGTTGAACGAGGCCAAGGGCATCACCTGCCCAACGCCTGAAGGCGCGTTTTACGTCTACCCCTCCATCGCGGGCTGCATCGGCAAGACAAGCCCGGCCGGCAAGGCGATCGCCACAGACGAAGATTTCGCCACCGCCCTGCTGGAGGAAACCGGCGTGGCCGTGGTGTTTGGCGGCGCGTTCGGCCTCAGCCCGAATTTCCGGGTCAGCTATGCAACCTCGGACGAGAACCTGAAGGAAGCTTGCACCCGGATACAACGCTTCTGCGCCGCGCTGACCTGAGCCGAAACATCAAGGCGGGCGCGGTTTTCACCTGCGCCCGCCGTTTCCTGACAACACGTGTGGCGGCAGATCGTGCGCCCCATGCCGCGCCTAATGCGCCGCCTTGATGAACGTGCCGTTGTTCAGTTCCTTGATCGCCCGCATCAGTTCGGCGCGCGTGTTCATCACGATCGGCCCGTGCCATGCGACCGGCTCCTTGATCGGCTGCCCCGACACAAGAAGAAACCGCACACCCGCCGGCCCTGCCGTCACCGTCACTTCGTCGCCCGTGCCAAAACGCACAAGCGTGCGGTTGCCGGTCATGTCGCGAATGTTCAACTCTTTGCCAGCCACCTCTTTCTCGACCCGCACGCCCACCGGGGCCGATGCATCGCGGAACGTTCCGCGCCCCGCAAACACATAGGCAAAGGTGTTGGCATAGGTATCGACCGGCAAAACCTTGCGGGTATTGGGCGGCACCGACACATCAAGGAACATCGGGTTGGCGGCCACGCCATCCACCGGGCCGCGCTTGCCCCAGAACTTGCCGGTCACAATCTTGACCCGCGTGCCGTCATCATCGGTGATCACGGGAATTTCGCTGCCCTTGATGTCCTGATACCGGGGGGCCGTCATCTTCAACGACGATGGCAGGTTGGCCCAAAGTTGGAACCCGTGCATCTGGCCCTTGGCGTTTCCCTTGGGCATTTCCTGATGCATGATCCCCGAACCGGCGGTCATCCACTGCACCGATCCTGGCCCCAGCAAACCACGGTTTCCAAGCGAGTCGCCGTGTTCCACCTTTCCCTCAAGCACATAGGTGATGGTCTCGATCCCGCGATGCGGGTGCCAAGGGAACCCCTTGATGTAATCCTTCACCCGGTCATTTCGGAAATCGTCCAACAGCAGGAAGGGATCGCTTTCGCGTGGGTCGCCAAACCCGAAGACGCGGTGCAGATGCACCCCTGCCCCCTCCATCGTGGGTTTGGCGCGGTGTGTGGATTTGACGGGGCGAAAGGTCATCGGTCTGGTTCCTGCGCATGGTGTCGGTTGATCGGTATCTAGGGAACGCGCGGCAATTTGAAAATACAACGCCGCGCACAGGTGCTGTGCCCCGGCGGTGGTCTGGCGCACACACGCACGGCCAAGGGCGCGGTCGCCCGCAACCGGGCCGCCCGCGCGCGCGCCATTGTCCTGCGCCGTCAGGGGCCGATCAGCGGCGCCGCTATCCGCCCAAAGCCTCGGCCAACAGGTCGAATACCAATCTGATCCGGCGACTGGTGTGCAGTTCGCGGTGCGTGACCAGCCATATGGGCGCCCGGATCGGCTGAAACCCCGGTGGATCGATGCAGACAACGCCACCCATTCGGTCAGCGACCGTTTTCATCATGAACCCCACACCCAGACCACGGCGCACCATTTCCCACGCGGTGCAGGTGTTCGCCGAGAGGATCGGAAAGTTGGCGACCGTCAGGTCCAACCCAAGCGGGCGCAGATAACCGATCATCCTGTCCGGCTGATCGACGCCGATGAAATCGGCGCGCGACAGATCGGCCAGCGTGGCGGGGTGCCCGTGCCGCGCGATCCACGCAGGCGACGCATAGCAATGCGCCGTCGTCTCGGCCATCTTGCGCGCCACCAGATCGGGCTGATCCGGGCGCACGTGGCGGATGGCAATATCCGCCTCACGTCGGCGCAGGTCGCTCAGCGTGTTGGACGAGATGACCTCGATTGTGACGGCGGGCGCTTGCGCACGCACCGTTTCGATCATGGCGGGCAACAGATAGGCCGCCACCGAATCCATGGCCGAGAGCCGGACAAGCCCGGCAATCGCCTGATTGTGCCCCGCCGCCGAAAGAGAGATGCGGGTCGCGGCCTCGCCCATCTCGCGCACATGTTCCAGCAGGTCCACCCCCGAAGGTGTCACCACCAACGCCTTGCCCACCCGGTCGAACAAGGTCAGACCCAGCGCCTCTTCCAACGCGGCCACCTGACGGCCAAGGGTTGGCTGCGCCTGCCCCAGCGCACGCGCCGCCGCCGAAAGCGACCCCTCCTCCACCGTCGCCAGAAAGGCCCGGATCTGGTTCCAGTCAAAATTGATCGCGCGCCAATCCATGCAAATTTGCATATCACAAGTCCACATTTATGCAATTTATTTGAATTTCAGGTCGGCCTAGACCACCATTCAACGCAAAAAAGGAGAGCTCCCATGTCAAACCCCGCCGCATTCTGGGACAAGATCGCGCCCGGCTATGCCCGCCGCAAGATCGGCAATCCCGACGCTTATCAGGCAACCCTTGCCCGAACCCGCAGCTACCTGACCCCGACGGATCGTGTTCTGGAAATCGGCGCGGGCACATCGTCGACCGCTCTGGAACTTGCCGCCAGCGTGGCACACATCACCGCCACCGATATCTCGACGGCGATGGTCGAGATCGGGCGCGAAAAGGCGCAAGCTGCCGCAGTCGACAACATCACCATCACCCAAGGCGGTGTGGGCGACGCCAGCCTGTCGGACGGCGCGCCGTTCGACGTGATCCTTGCCCACAACATCGTGCATCTCGTGCCCGACGTGCCCGGCGCATTGGCGCAGGTCCACAGCCTGCTGAAACCCGGCGGTCTTCTGATCTCAAAAACCCCCTGTATCGGTGAAAAACCCCTTATCCGGCCGCTCGTCGCGGTGATGCGCGCATTCGGCAAAGCGCCCGATGTTGTGCATCTGACTATCGCCGGACTGGAACGCCACCTTGCCGCAGAAGGGTTCGAAACCGTCGAACGCTTGGTCCAGACGGGCTTTGTCCCCACGCTTTACGTCGTGGCCCGGAGCACATAGCTTCATCGCGCAGGGGGCCTTGGGCCTTTGACACGGCGTCCGCCGCTTTCTACGGTGCGTCCAAACAAGGGCCACCCGATGTCAGAGCTTCCAGAATTCTATTTCCGCATTCGCGAGAACGGCGCGGCGGTTTTTCGTGTCGATGCGCAAAACCGCCAACGCCGGATCGAGATGACCGAGATCGCGGTGATCAACATCCGCAATGGCAACGTGAAGCCCCATGGCGACCATGTCCTGAGCGATGAGGAATCCGAGGTTATAGCGCAATGGATGGATGAGCGCCGCGCAGTGCTGGCGGATCGCGACATCGATGATATCCACCGCGCCATCGACTATCTCAACCTGACCACGCACTGGGTTCAAAGCCGCGCCGATGATACCGCGCTGGAGGAGGTCACCGACCGCCTGCTGCTGGCCATGCACGACCTGCGCAGCGTGCTGGTGCGCAAGAAAGCCGACCGGATCATGGCGGCAACGCCAGGCCTCACGGAACAAAAGTAGCGCTAGGCGGCCCAGACGGGGCCAAGGTCCGGGGGCGACCCTTCCAACGCAAAGCCCCTCCCGGTTTGATCCGGAAGGGGCTGGCTGGTATTGGCGTGGGCCCCCGTGACGGGGCAGCCCACGAAGTCGCACTGGTGGATCAGTTGTTTTCGAGCGACTCAGCGGCAAGTGCGGCGAAGATATCTGCGCCGTAGGCCGGGGTGCCGGACACGATCGTCGCGCCGTTCTGGCCGCGCAGTTCGGTTACCGAGTCCACGCT
>Ga0075467_10000771_pt1 | contig 26159 bp, 22 predicted proteins | sample DEB08_DNA_9_FD_75067 | JGI IMG/M metagenome (GOLD analysis project Ga0075467, IMG submission 75067) | Aqueous microbial communities from the Delaware River and Bay under freshwater to marine salinity gradient to study organic matter... | ecosystem: Environmental > Aquatic > Marine > Coastal ... | reverse complement strand
TTAATACATGCTTTAAAATCATCAACATGCAAACCTACAGTAAACGTATATGCAATATTAAATCTGTCAAACTGTGCGTCTATTAAATTTCGTGTACCAGTATAAATATCATTTTGCAATACAATATGATCTCCAGCACTGAAAAACGCTAACAGAGTGGTACTCACAGCAGCCATTCCAGATGTAAAGATCATTGCAGCCGCAGCATGTTCTAATGTAGCAATTTTTTTAGCAAGATACTCTTGATTTGGTGTATTAAAATAACGCGGATAACGTTTAATATCAACGTTCATGAACTCGTAAGATGACGACATATAAATTGGCGACACTGAGCCTTTAAACTGTTTGTCAGGCACCTCGCCAGTATGTGTGCAGATTGTATTTTCTCCTAGTTTTTTTTTAGACATAATTCTTGTGTTTTAAGACGTTTCTAAATTACGAAAAAAGCAATACATTGCTTCAAAATGGAACAAGAAAAAAATCATCATTATATATTGCATAAACCTTATGGTTATTTGAGTCAGTTTATCAATAACCAAAATAAAAGGAAGAACAAAAAGCTTCTTGGTGAGTTGTTTGATTTTGCTGAAAATACTATGGCGATTGGCCGTTTGGACGAAAAATCTGAAGGTTTATTGCTCCTTACTACAAACGGAAAGGTCAGCTCAGAAATTACTGGGAATAAGTTTGAAAAAGAATACTTTGCTCAGGTAGATGGTTTGATTAAAGAAGTTGCCATTAAACAGTTACAACAGGGTGTAACTATTACTGTTTTTGGCAAACCATATATGACCAAATCTTGTCAAGTTAAAATCGTGGATGATATAGATAGCTATCCATTGGAATCTCGCCATGTTCGTGATGAGCGTCATGGACCAACGTCTTGGATTAGTATCACACTTACTGAAGGAAAGTTTAGACAAGTACGTAAAATGACTGCAATAGTCGGTTTTCCAACGCTAAGATTAGTACGTGTGAGAATTGGTGATATTAAATTGGATTTAAACGTTGGAGACGTTAAAGAAGTGACTAATTTAATAAGTTAATACACTATTATTCCTGCTTTTTAGATTTTGCTACAATCGCTTTTAAGCGTTCTTTACGTAATTCTTTTTCTGTTTTAAGTTTATTCTTTTTTCTAGCAATTAATTTGGAGTGCTTTGCCTTATTCTTTGTGTTTTTTTCTCGTCCTTGTTTAGCCATATTAATCTTCTATAGCACAAAAATACAATTCATTATTGAACAAACGTAATTCATCTTTGCATTATCTATCTTCGCAAAAAAAGAACATGCTTAAAGCTATTTTATTTGATATGGATGGTGTGATTGTAGATACTGAGCCTTTGCACAGTAAAGCCTATCACCTTATGTTTGATGCTGTTAATATTAATGTGTCTGACGAATTATATGCTTCATTTACAGGGCAATCTACATTAAGTATATGCAGAACCTTGGTTTCACATTTTAACCTTGCAGAAACTCCAGAAACTTTAGTCACTTTAAAGCGCAAATTCTTTAAACAAATTTTTGAGACTGATAAAGATTTACATCTTATTGATGGTGTTTTAGACTTAATTAAAGATTATTACAACAATGGATTGACATTGGTTTTGGCATCTTCGGCTTCCATGACTACGATTAACAATGTATTTACACGTTTTGATTTGGATCAATATTTTATTGGTAAACTAAGTGGAGCCGATTTAAAAGCCTCTAAACCTCATCCTGAAATTTTCATTAAAGCTGCTGAAGCTTCTGGATATAAAAAGTCAGAGTGTTTGGTTATTGAAGATTCTACTAATGGAATAAAAGCGGCAAAAGCTGCTCACATTTATTGTGTAGGTTTTAAAAGTCCACATTCTAAAAACCAAGATTACTCGCAAGCAGATTTTGTTATTTCAGATTTTAGAGACATTGCATTTTCAGAGTGTTCACTATTTTTTAAAGTTTAATTTATTACTTTTAACTTGAACAATAAGATTAAGCTTATGTATCATTTTGATTCTCAAGTTGTCATATTAAATAATCCATTAACGCAACATCATGAAAATTAAAACAGTCATTTTTATATTCTTTGTATGCATTCAATTTACATTTTCCCAATATGCAAGGATCTCTTCTGAAGTTAAAGAACACATTAAAGCAAGAGTCGATAATAAATTTAATCCTAGTGTAACATTAGCTTATATAGAAGGTGACGATGTTTCTTATTTTAATTATGGTAAAACAGAAATTGAAAATGGAAAAACTGTAAATGAAAATACGGTTTATGAAATTGGTTCTATATCTAAAGTGTTTACTACTATTTTGTTAGCAGACGAAGTGGTAAAAGGTAATATGAAGCTATCAGATCCAGCATCAAAATACTTACCAAAAGAAGTCAATGTACCTCAAAGAAATGGTAAAGTAATTACTTTAAAAGACTTAGCAACACATACATCTGGACTACCTAGAATGCCAGAAAATATAAGTCCTGCAGATTATAATAACCCTTATGCAGATTACACAGTTGCTTTACTTTATGACTATATATCTAAATATGATTTACCAAGAGATATTGGTTCACAATATGAGTATTCAAACTTAGGCATGGGTTTATTAGGTCATATTCTTGAATTACATACTGGCGAAACCTACGAGAATTTAGTCATTAACCGAATAGCAAAACCTCTTGGAATGAATGATACAGGACTGGTTTTTACTGAATCAATGAAAGAGCATTTAGCTTATGGTTACAACGAGCAGTTGGATAAAGTTAGTAATTGGGATTTTACCACTTTGGCTGGTGCAGGTGGTATACGATCTACATTAAGTGATATGGTGAAATTTATTAAAGCGAATATGTCTTCGAATGATTCGTCATTAAACAAAGCAATGAAATTAAGTCATGACATTGCATTCTCTGACGAAAATCAAAACTTTAAAATTGGCCTAGGTTGGCATTTTGCAAATAACAATACAATTACTTGGCATAATGGAGGTACTGGTGGCTACAGAGCTTTTACTGGATTTTTGAAAAATAGAGGTGTTGTAGTACTTACTAATTCTACCAATAGTGTTGACGTCATTGGATTAAAATTACTTGATGCTCCAATTGATTTAGAATTGCCAACTGTTAAAGAATTTCCAGATGTTGTAGAACTTTCAGTTGAAGTTTTAGAAAGTTATGTCGGTGTTTACGAAATAACACCAGAGTTTGCTATAACTGTTTCAAGAAAAGATAATCAAGTATTTGCACAAGCCACTGGACAACCAGAATTTGAAATATTCCCATCAGCAGAAAATGAATTTTTCCTTAAAGTAGTTGAAGCTAGTGTTACTTTTAATAAAAATGAAAAAGGCGAGATTAACGGTTTAACTTTGCATCAAGGTGGTCAAAATACTCCAGCAACAAAGGTGAAATAGCTTAGTGTTTTTTATCTACTCAATTAAATTACTGCATTCTACTCAAATCAGCTTCAGCAGCGATATAGCCAAATCCTGCCCAATTTCCTGTATTAATAAGTTCCTGGTATCGTTTTTTTGCTTCTTCAACATCACCATTATAATGGTACCAATTGGCAACACCATATTTAGCAGCTTCACTAGACCCTGTTGAGTTATTGCCTGAAACATCATCAATGTTTAATTCGCCTTTATAAAACAACAGCAAATTATAGTAGGCTTGATTTTCAATAATGGTCATGTCTTTATTAACTGGCTCCAGCACTTTAGCAGCTTCTTCTGGTAATTCCATCCGTCGTAAAATCATATACAACCAATGTCTGTCAGAAACCTGCATATCATCGTTGTTTGAACTTTCAAGACAAGCTTTAAAAGCTTCAAGCGCATTTGGCAAATCATTTTCCAAATAATAGGCTAATCCTAAATGATACCAAATATTATTGTGCAATGTGCTTAATGGAATATTTTGAGCATTTGGAATACCATCTTGCTCAACGATGTCTTCTTTTCCTTCAATAAGGTCAACTGCTTTTTTAAAATCGGCTATTGCTTTATCAAACAGACGTATTGAAATATAACGATGTCCACGATGTCTATAAAACTGAGCTTCTTCTGGAAAAGCTTTAATGCCTTCGCCTAAAATTTCTATCGCCTTTTTGTAATCACCCAAGTAAGCAATTCTTCGTCCTAACCACACAATATTATCAACATTAAGCGAATCATCATTATATCGCTCTAAAGCGTTATAATAATTAACAATTTGGAGAGAATCTTTATTTGCATCAACTTGTCTTCTAATTAATGGTGTATTGAAAAGTGAAGTACCTTGAAGTGTATCAATTGAAACCATCTCGATTTCATTACTTTCATTCCCTTCTTGATTTTTACAACCCGTAATTAATACTACTAAAATAAGCAGTGCTAACCCTTTATTCTTTATCGATGTTATCATAAGCTCTTATTAGAACGACTGCCCAAATAGTTACACAAACAGCGACAACAATAGAAAAATATAATACTATATCATTTGTTACCATCATTAACCATTTTAAATAAAATTAATAATCCTAGAAGCATTGGTGCCCAAAGTCCAATAAAAATACCATGTAGCTCCTCTCCTGATAGGAATAAGTATTCGGCTACAATAATGATAATTGCGCACAACACTAACATCATCGTGTTAGCAAGGCCCAATTTTTGCAAGAATTTCATACATTATAATTTGATTTCTAAGTTAGTAAAATTAGCTATCAAATAATAATGTGATTTTAAAAATTAAGATTTCTTAAAAAACTTGTTATAGTTTCGGTAAGCTAAAAAGGCTATTATACCAATGATTCCTAGTACAATTGCTATAGTACCAAGACTATCTATTTGTTGTCCAGATTGATAAGAATGTAATCCTGCCAAATAAAAATTAACTCCAAAATAGGTAAATATAATACTTGAAAATGCAAGAATAGAGGCTAGATTAAATCCAAAACGACCTCTTAATCCTGGTATTAAACGCATGTGAATTACAAAGGCATAAATCATGATACTAATTAGAGCCCAAGTTTCTTTAGGATCCCAGCCCCAATATCGTCCCCAACTTTCGTTTGCCCACATTCCACCAAGAAAATTTCCTATGGTTAACATCACCAAACCAACAGTCATCGACATTTCGTTGACAATAGTTAGTTCTTTAATATTTAACCCCATTTTCTCCTTGTTTTTAGAGTTAGTCAAAATCATAAGCAATAAACTTACCAAGCCAAGAATCATGGCAAGTGTAAAAGGTCCATAACTACCAACAATGACAGCTACATGAATCATGAGCCAATAACTATCTAGAACTGGTTGAAGATTTGCAATTGCTGGATCCATCCAATTCCAGTGTGCAATCATCAAAATCATTGAAGTAACAAATGCAGTAGCTGCAAAAGTGATATCACTTTTCCTACCAAACAAAATTCCAAATAACATCGTTGCCCAAGCTACATAAATCATAGACTCATAAGCATCACTCCAAGGTGCATGACCAGAAATATACCAACGGACTATTAAGCCTGCTGTATGCAAAACAAACAACCCAATAATAATATACTTAAACACCTTGATAGTTGTGTCAACCGCTTTGCTTCTATCTTTAAGAATTTGAACAATAAGCAGGATAAACATTAGCGTTCCAGCATACATGTACCAACTGAATAGCTTTTTAAATACATCGTATTTATTATACAATATTTCAGCCTTAATTTTGTCTTCAGATAGCATTACTTCCGCTCCAAATTTTTCTTGCGACTTCTTAATAGCATCCAATAACTTATCGCTCTCCGCAAAATTTCCTGTTTGCTTACCTTGATTAAGCATATACAAATAGGCTTTAAAACCTGTGTTTATAAAATTGCCATATAAGGAGTCTTTAACTTGATAAGTACCGTCTTGATAATCCTTTGGTGAAATCCATTTGTTGTTTTCATCATCTGGAATTGGGAACAATTTCAAATCACGACCTTCAATAGTATTATAAAGCAAGTTGACACGTTGATCTGTTTCTTTAAATTCTTTCTGAAAAGCAGTTGGAACTTGCGCTTTGTAAGCTTCTTCTAAATAAGGTGCTAATTTGTAATCACCATTTTCTGTGAAGAAATCTGCTAAGGTGACATATTTTTGAGAGGTTGGCACATTTATTAAATGCCTAATAGAATCCCCTTTTTTTGCTTTCAAATAAATAACTTGAACATTGTACCACAAAAATGGACTTTCATGAATGGATAAATACACTTGATTGGCATCAAACTCTTCATACACATCACTTTTACTCAGTTTTCTGAGCAACTCAGAAGCATAAGTATTAACTGGTTTCATACGTCCATCAAAATCCTGAATCACCATTTTACCAAACTTATCAGCCTCCACTTTTGGAGTAATATTAGCTTGTAAAATAGAATCAACTTGAAATTTTGTTGGACCGTTATGATCATGTCCATCAGCTTCAGAATGTTCCACTTGTGCAAAGCCAGACATTGAAAACGCAATAAAAAAGACACTCAATAACTTAGCTTTTTTAGCTTTAATCTTTTTTAGTTGATTTCTTATATCATCAAAACGCGTATGTTTTGCGAACAAAATTGCCATCAATCCAAAGTACAATAAGAAATATCCAAAATAGGTGAGGTTGGTTCCCAAAGTATCATGATTTACTGATAAAATGGTACCTAATTCATCTGGATCAAAAGACGCTTGAAAAAATCGATAACCTCCATGGTCTAAGATGTTATTCATGAAAATGCGATAATCATAACTACCTTCTTGCTCATCTATAAGCGTCACTTCACTAGCGAAGGATGAATAACTATTTTCTGTTCCAGGATAACGGTCTGCAATAAAGTCGTTCAGCTTAATACTAAATGGAAGTTCCATTACTTTAGAACCATATTTGAATGCAAAATCCAATCCTCCAATTTTAACTTGTTTAAAGGCATTATTAGTTCCCTTTCCTCCTAAGAGTTTTACAATTTGGGTTTCGTTGTTTGTGGTAACTTTTAACGCAATACCATCTTCATCATTTTTTAATAATTCAGATTTTTTAACAATATCGAATTTCCCTTTAATAACTGGTTTCGGAAATACTAATGTTTGATTGCCAATAATATATCTAGAACGTAATATTAAGGGTTGAATACTATCCTTAACCAAACGACCTTGCTGACCAGTAGCCATGGTCATAAACTCGCCTTCGTATGGTGATTGAATAGTTAAAGTAGAATCTGTAACTTGTATATTTACAGCGCCTTCTGTAGGTTTATTTAAAGTATATAATACATTATGAATATTCTGAACTTGATTAACTTTTAAAAAGTGATTATGTGATGCTCCTGCTCCAGCTTCAACAATTTTAAGATACTCTTCGCCTGTTTCATCTGGAATGATATCCTCTTCCGCTCCTGCTATAAAATCGACCAGTTCAACATGAATTGGCTGACCATTATAATCTGTTGAATATGAGAATCTATTATTAAGTCTTCCAGAAAAATCAACCTCATCATGGCGCACTCTTCGTTGTGCTTGCCCATTGACCATATACTCACCATCAATGTAAGTTGTGACATAAGTTTTTTGGGACAGGAACGTGTTTTCAGTGGCACCTTCTCTAATTGCCATCATACCTTCAAAACTAATATATCGTGTCACAAATGCACCCAACAAAATAAAAATGAAGGCCAAGTGCAATGTTAAGGTTGCCCATTTTTCTTTTCTCAATAATCTATATCTGAAAATATTGCCTATAAAGTTAATGACAAAAATTCCCATGATGGCTTCAAACCACCACGCATTGTATATAAGTGTTCTTGAATATGGCGTTGGAGAGGTGTCTTGCCCTGAGTCCATAAAAGTTCCAATAATCATGGAAAGCGCAAAAACGATAAATAAAACACCAGTTAATCTAGTTGAAAACAGAATATTGGAGAGTTTTTTTAGCATAGCAAAAATCGTCTATTTTAAGTCGTGCAAATTTAGTGCTTTTTGTTTTAAAACGTCTTTAAAAGTAAATGTTTTAACATAGAATTATTGACGAGCTTCAAAAATTTTAAGATAAAGAAAGGTTCCCATTTTGCGTGCTCTTCGTTTTGCATTATCAGCAGTTTCACCAACAAATAACTCATCAATAGTTTGATACCACAAATTTAGCCAAACCCCAAAATGCAACTCTGTAATTTTATTATCGTGCTCTCTATCTGCTTTCTCATGAGCTTCTAAAGGGTTACCATAATATTTGGTTTTCATAAACAAGCTAGATTCCCAAAAAGTAGTGAGTCTATCCAAATGTTCTTCCCAGTCTTCAATACGATCAAAAAATGGTCCTAACGTTTCATCTTTTCTAACCTTTTTATAAAATTCGGTCACTAATAAATGTACGTCTTCTCTTGATTTTATTTCTTTTTTATCCATTGTTTACAAAGATACATCTTTAGGTTTTTAATTCATCTTTTACTTACCTATTTTAGCAGTATGATTACGGTAACACTCATAGGTGCTGGTAATGTTGCACAACATTTGTATAGGGCTTTTTCTGCTTCAGAAAAAGTACATATGTGTCAATGGTTTAATAGACATATAGATCATATTAAAAAATATAAAAATGAAGTTGATATTACTGATGATATCTCAAAGTTGAAAGATGCAGATATTTACATTATTGCGGTTAGTGATGATGCTGTAGTAAATGTTTCTAAACAACTACCCTTTTCAAATAAATTAGTGCTTCATACTTCAGGAAGTGTAAATATGCATCATATTGACAAAAAAAATCATCGTGGTGTGTTTTATCCATTGCAAACTTTTACAAAAGGTGCTGTTTTAAATTTTGAAGACGTTCCTATTTGTATTGAAGTTGAACGGAAATCTGATTATAGTATCGTGAAAAAACTAGCTACTGCTGCTGGGAGCAAAAATTATCGTATTAATTCAGATCAACGTGCAGTGTTGCATTTAGCAGCCGTTTTTGTAAATAATTTTACAAATCAGCTGTATAGAGTTGCACATGAAATAACAGAATCAGAAGGTGTAGAATTTGATATTTTAAAGCCGCTTATTACAGAAACTGCAAAAAAAGTACAAACCTTATCACCATATCTGGCGCAAACTGGACCAGCAAAACGTAACGATAAGAAAACTATACAAAAACACTTAGAAACCTTAGATAAAGATATTCATAAAGATATTTACAAACTTCTCACAAAAGCGATAAAAGAAACACATGGAAGCTAAAAGCTATAAAGAATACCTAAACACTATAAATACATTTATTTTTGATGTAGATGGCGTACTCACTGATGGTACCGTTACAGTAACTACGTCTGGAGAAATGCTAAGAAAAATGAATATTAAAGATGGCTATGCAATTAAAACTGCTGTTGATAATGGTTACAATGTTTGTATAATTTCTGGTGGAAGCAATGAAGGCGTGAGATTGCGTTTACAAGGACTTGGTGTTAAGGACATACACTTAGGAGTACACGATAAAATTAAGACCTTAAATGAATATATGAAAGCACAAAACATTATAAGTTCTGATGCCCTTTATATGGGAGATGATATTCCAGATTTAAAAGTGATGCAAATGGTAGGATTGCCATGTTGCCCTCAAGATGCTGTGCAAGAAATTAAAGCAGTAAGCAAGTATATTTCGCATAAAAATGGTGGAAAAGGAGCTGTAAGAGATGTTATTGAGCAAGTAATGAAAGTCCAAGGAAAATGGAATAAAAATTTTGATGCGAAGTATGATTAATTTTTTAAACCTCATTCGCTGGAAAAATTTACTACTCATTGCATTAGTTCAAATACTCATTAAATATGCCCTTTTAGAGCCGTTTGAAGTGGTTCGTTTCACCTTAAATGATTTTGGATTTGGACTCTTAGCATTAGCAACTTTATGTATTGCAGCTGCTGGAAATGTGATTAATGATATTTATGATGTAGAAACCGATTTGGTAAACAAACCTGATAAAGTTGTAATTGGTGATAAAATTTCTGAGAAAACTGCTTTTAGCATTTATATAGTCTTAACTGCTATTGGTGTTGGTGTTGGTTTTTACCTATCAAATCTGGTTGGTCGAAGTGGGTTTTCTGCCATTTTCGTTATCATATCAGCACTTCTATATATATACGCAACCTATTTAAAACAAACTACCTTAGTTGGTAATATTGTGATTTCCTTTTTAGTAGCTATGTGCCTTTTAATAGTAGGTTTATTTGAGTTATTACCAGTAATTACAGAGCAAAATAGAGAAACTCAGCTAACCTTCTTCAAGATAATATTTGACTATGCCGTTTTTGCATTTATCATAAATGCTTTACGTGAAATGGTAAAAGATATTGAAGATATTAATGGTGATTATAAAGCTGAAATGAAAACATTGCCAATTTTAATTGGTCGAGAAAGAGCGCTGAAAGTGGTTTTTGCGCTATCTTTAATTCCATTATTAGTTGTCATTTACTACATTATTACCTATTTATACAAACACTATTTTGTTGTTGGTTATTTTTTAGTTTTCATTATCGCTCCACTACTCTATTTTACTATAAAATCATTTAGCGCAGAATCAAAAAAAGAGATTAGTTTCTTATCTGTGTTGTTAAAAATCGTGATGCTTTTTGGTGTTTTGTCGTTAATATTATATCCTTTTATTCTTAAGTAATGCTAAGAGAACAACTAAAAAATTACCATATTATTTTAGCTTCTGGTTCTCCAAGACGTCAAGAATTTTTTAAAGGATTAGATATTGATTTTGAAGTGCGTTTAAAACCAGTTAACGAAGTATATCCTGAACAATTACGACATTTTGAAATAGCTGATTACTTGGCACAATTAAAATCACTTGCCTTTGAAAAAGAGTTACAACCAAACGACATTCTTATAACTAGTGATACCATCGTTTGGCATAATGACAAAGCACTTGGCAAACCAAGTTCAAACCAAGAAGCATTTGATATGCTGAAATCTATGAGTAATACAACACATGACGTTATTACTTCGGTTTGCTTTAAAACTATTTCAACTGAAAAAATAGTTAATGATTTGACCAAGGTGACGTTCAAAAAATTTACAGATGACGAAATTTGGTACTACGTCAATAATTTCAACCCAATGGATAAAGCTGGAGCTTATGGCATTCAAGAATGGATTGGGCAAATTGGAGTCACCAATCTTGAGGGTTCCTATTTTAATGTGATGGGTTTACCTGTACATTTGGTTTACCAAACATTGAACGAAATGTCAAAAAAACAGAAATTAATATGAAAAAATATGTCAAAAAAATTGTTTGTATTCCTTTCATTGTAGTACTTTTCACATTAGTTACTTCATGTAAAAACGATGAAAAACCAATGCAAAATACTGAAGTATTGGCAATTTCAAACAACATAAAATCTAGAGTGCTAAGTCAGGATTTCAAAGATTATTGGTATGCTGGAGAAGCTGAAATAACTTCGTATGAATTAGAACAAGTACGCTATGGGGAAATAAGAAAAGGGCACGCTGTATTAATTTATGTCACTGAAGATTTTTTACCAAATGCTCAGGTTAAAACAGACAATCAAAGCCCAGAAAACATCTCAGTTTTAAAACTCAATGCCATAAAAAAATTTATCACAGGCATTTATCCATATTCTATAATGCAAAGCACGTTCTATCCGCTTTCAGCAGAACAGCATGCGCTCAAAATATCAAGCTCCATACAAGATTGGTGTGGACAATCTTATACACAGCTAAATAATAGAGAAAAATTTGAAATTAATTCACATTCATACTTTGAAGGTGAAGCTGATAAAAACTTTAAGCTAAAAAAATCAATTTTAGAAAATGAACTTTGGACACAACTTAGAATAGATCCAAAAAAACTGCCAACTGGAAACTTAGAAATAATTCCTTCGTTTGAATTTATTAGTTTAAAACATGTTGAACTAAAACCATATCAAGCAATCACTGAATTAACATTAAACTCATACACTATTGAATACCCTGAATTAGAAAGAACCTTAACTATTAACTTTAACAACACGTCTCCTTTTGAGATAATAAGTTGGTCAGAAACAGTTAAAAGTGGTTTTGGCAACAATGCAAAACCATTAACTACAAAAGCCACGAAATTAATAACCATTAAATCACCTTATTGGAGTAAAAACAAAAATAAAGATAGCATTTTAAGAGAAACTCTGAAGCTCAAATAGTTTTTTTGAATAGCAACTTTCTATCTTGGGAAAATATTTTTAAAATGACTAATTTCTTTTCTACATATCAAAACGAGCTAATCCAATCATTAGTTCTGATTTTTTTGTTCATAATAATTACGGCCATTTTAAGAACTGCATTGCGAAAAATTGGACGCAAAAGCGGCATCAACGATGCACGAATTAAACTTATTAATAGATATACTGTTGTTACTCTATCGCTAATTGCCTTACTCATTGAAGCGTTTATTTTTGGTGCAGAACCAAAAGAACTATCATTAGTTTTTTCTTCTGTTTTTGCAGTGATTGGTATAGGCCTCTTTGCAATTTGGTCTATTCTGAGTAATATAACATCAGGAGTTATTATGTTTTTCTCATTTCCTTATAAAGTTGGTGACAAAATTAAAATACACGATAAAGATTTTCCTATTGAAGCCATTATTGAAGATATTAGAGCATTTCAACTACATTTAAGACAAGATAATGGAGATCTCGTAACCTATCCAAATAACTTGATATTGCAAAAAGCAGTGACCTTAATTCAAAAAGATGCTATTGATGATGATAGTGATGCTATATAAATAGTATATTTATTGCATATCTTATCTATTATGGCAAAGACTAAAAGTAAACGCTCTAAAATTCAAAATAAAAAAGTAGGTCAAGCTCCAGGGTCAATGATATACACTGGAAAAAAGCTTGAGCAAAAGCTTTTTATCGATTCTTTTAATTATAATAAAGACTCTTATCAAGAAAAAGTATTACAAAGTATTGAAGAAGCATTTGAATATAAGATCTCATCTCCAATATCATGGTTAAATTTAAATGGATTAAATCATGTAACTGCGATTGAAAAAATTGGAAATCATTACGACATTCATCCACTTGTCCTTGAAGACATCGTTAATACCGCTCAGCGACCAAAAATTGATGAGTACGAAGATTATTTATTTGTAGTTCTTAAAATGCTCTACTATGATGACAATGAAAAAATTATTTCTGAACAAGTTAGTTTTATTTTAGGAAAAAATTACGTGCTTTCTTTTCAAGAATCTGAAGGAGATGTTTTTAATAATGTACGGGAGCGTATTCGCCATGGAAAAGGGAGAATACGAACAATGGATGCTGATTATTTACTATATGCATTAATAGATGCTGTAGTAGATCATTACTTTGTTATTATTGAAACCTTAGGAAACAAAATTGAAGATTTAGAGTCTGATGTTTTTGATGGCATTCAAGAAGATACTATTCCCAAACAAATTCAAGATTTAAAACGTGAAATCTTGCGCCTTCGTCGTGCTATTTTTCCATTGCGAGAAGTCATAAGTAGAATTGAACGTCATGAAAGCCCTCTAATTAATGACAAAACCACGACATTTTTTCGAGATATTTATGACCATATCATCCAAGTATCTGAAAATATTGATATTTATCGTGAAATGATTTGGAGTTTAATGGATATGTACATGACAACCATTAGCAACAAAATGAACGAAGTCATGAAAGTACTTACTATAATGGCTTCTATTTTCATTCCACTTACATTTTTTGCAGGTATTTATGGTATGAATTTCGATTACATTCCAGAGTTAAAATACAAATACAGTTATTTTATTCTATGGGGAATTTTCATTTTAATAGTTGCAGGCATGGTCATCTACTTTAGACGTAAAAAGTGGTTATAAGTTAAAATATCATTAAAAGCACCTTTTTCGCTTGCATTCTTTTATATATTTGATTACCAACAAACCTATAAACAATGAAAAGGACTATACTAGCCTCATTTTTCACAGTCACTCTTATTTTAACTTCATACGCACAACAACCAAAAAAATTAAATACTTCTGAGATTTTTGAATCTGTTCAAAAACTAAATTTCTTAGGGTCTGTTTTATATGTTGCTGCCCATCCTGATGATGAAAACACACGCCTTATTTCTTATATGGCAAATCATGTAAAAGCACGTACTGCATACCTGTCTTTGACTCGTGGAGATGGCGGTCAAAACCTTATAGGTTCTGAAATAAGAGAACTTTTAGGAGTCATAAGAACACAAGAATTATTAGCAGCAAGACGCATAGATGGTGGTGAACAAATGTTTACTCGAGCCAATGATTTTGGTTACTCAAAACATCCGGATGAAACTTTAGCAATATGGAATAAAGATGAAGTTTTAAGTGATGTAGTTTGGGCAATCAGAAAATTTAAACCAGATGTTATTATAAACAGGTTTGAACATGATAGTGCAGGAGAAACACATGGCCATCACACAAGTTCTGCATTGCTAAGCATAGAAGCTTTTGATATGGTAAATGACAAAACGGTATTTTCAGATCAATTAAAATATGTAGATACTTGGCAACCAAAACGCTTATTTTTTAATACAGGATGGTGGTTTTATGGCAGTGAAGAAAATTTTGAGAAAGCTGATAAATCTGATATGTTAAAAATTGACATTGGTGTGTATTATCCTTTAAAAGGCTTATCAAACAATGAAGTAGCGTCGTTAGCTAGTAGTCAACATTTATGTCAAGGGTTTGGACGATTAACTCAACGTGGATCTCAAGATGAATATATTAAATTTCTTAAAGGTGATTTCCCTGAAGACACATCTAATGTTTTCTCCGGAATTGACACCTCTTGGAATCGTGTAAAAGGAGGTGCCGCAATAGGAAATATCTTAAATAAAATTGAAGCAAATTTTAATTTCACAGACCCTTCAAATCATATAAATGAGCTAATGGAAGCCTATAAGCTAATTATGAAACTTGAAGATACTCATTGGAAAACTATCAAAACAAAAGAGATAAAAGACATCATTCAAGCATGTACTGGTTTATATTTAGAAGCTTCAGCAAATACACCAACTGCTAGTAATTCAAGTGCTGTTAAATTAAATTTAGAAGTATTAAATCGAAGCGAAATTCCAGTTAAACTCATATCGTACAACATACCAAACATGAAGAATGGTGTTAGTAAAACTATTGAGTTAACTGCAAACAATAAGTTCAACTTTGAAGAAACAGTAAATTTGACAAACTCAAAATATACGGCACCATATTGGCTAGAAAATAAAGGTACACTAGGTATGTATAAAGTTGATGATAGAACCTTAATCGGACTTCCAGAAACTCCAAGAGAAGTTTCGATAAATTTTAATTTACTAATCAATAATATTCCTATAACATACACAAAGGATGTAGTTTACAGGTACTCTAAACCTGACAAAGGTGAGTTATATAGACCTTTTGAAATTATTCCAGAAGCATCTGCCACCATTACTGAAAAAGTAATAATTTTTGAAAATGACAAACAACGTGACATCCAAATAAAAGTTAAGGCTGGTAAAGAAAATCTTGAAGGTTACGTCCAAATGGCATATCCTAAAGATTGGAGTGTATATCCAGAAAAACAAAAAATAACACTTACCAATAAGGACGAAGAACAAGTACTAACATTTACAGTAATTCCTCCTAAAAATCAAAGTGAAGGTTATTTAACTCCTATGATTCATATTGGAGATAATATTTACACCAAAGAACTTGTTGAAATAAATTATACTCACATTCCATTTCAAACAATTCTGCTTCCTAGTGAAAGTAAAATCGTAAGATTAGATATAAAAAAGAAAGGCGAAAACATTGCCTATATTGAAGGCGCTGGTGATGTGGTTCCAGAAAGTTTGCAACAAATTGGTTACAATGTTGTGAAAATTAAACCTGAAGACATTACTGCAGAATCATTGTCAAGATTTGATGCCGTTGTTGTAGGAATTAGAGCTTATAATATTGTTGATGAATTAAAATTTAAACAACAATTATTATTTGATTTTGTTGAACAAGGAGGTAACATGATTGTGCAGTATAATACGAGTCGCGGCATTAATGTTGACCAATTAGCACCTTATGATTTAAAATTATCAAGAGATCGTGTTACCGATGAAAATGCCGAAGTAAGAATTATAAACCCAGATCACGAATTATTAAACTACCCAAACAAAATAACACAAGAGGATTTTAAAGGATGGACACAAGAACGTGGTTTATATTTCCCAGGAGAATGGAGTAAAGAATTCACACCTCTTATTTCAATTAATGACAAAGGTGAATCGCCTAAAGATGGAAGTTTACTAGTTGCCAAATATGGGAAAGGACATTATATATATACAGGTTTAAGTTTCTTTAGAGAATTTCCTGCTGGAGTTTCTGGAGCTTATAGACTTTTTGCAAATATGCTTTCTATTGGAAAAGACAACATTAATTCAGATAAAAAACTAAACGATTAATATGGAAGATCATAATTATCAAAAAGCTAGTTGGAAAAATTGGTACACGTTTATTTTAATTGCGAATGCTGTTTATGTCATAATCTTTTATTTTATAACAGCCACATTTTCATAGTATGAATAATTTTGATAAGCTAGCAACCATAGATTGGACTATATTAATAGTCACCTTACTTACCATTGTGCTATATGGCACGTACAAAACAAGAAAGAACAAAAATGTTCAAGACTATTTAAAAGGTGGAAACACTTCAAAATGGTACACTATTGGACTGTCTGTAATGGCAACACAAGCTAGTGCAATTACCTTTCTCTCTACTCCAGGTCAAGCCTTTAATGATGGCATGGGATTTGTTCAATTTTACTTTGGTTTGCCTATTGCAATGGTTATAATCTGTATGGTATTCATTCCATTATATCATAGACTAAAAGTCTATACAGCCTATGAATTTTTAGAAAATAGATTCGACTTAAAAACAAGAACCTTAACAGCTATTCTGTTTTTAATACAACGCGGATTAGCAGCTGGAATAACCATTTTCGCGCCAGCAATCATTTTATCTGTAGTATTAGGTTGGAATTTATTATTACTAAATATAATTATTGGTTTTCTTGTAATTATATATACAGTTTCTGGAGGAACGAAAGCTGTAAGTGTGACACAAAAGCATCAAATGATTGTTATTTTCACAGGAATGATTGTTGCTTTTATTTTGATAGTAAATAAACTTCCAGAAAACATTACGTTCACTAAAGCTCTTGAAATTGCTGGAGCAAGTGGAAAAATGCAGGTTTTAGATTTTTCTTTTGATTTAAATAATCGATATACCTTTTGGAGTGGTATTATTGGTGGAACCTTTTTAATGTTATCTTATTTTGGAACAGACCAAAGTCAAGTACAAAGATACCTTTCGGGGAAATCCTTAAAAGAAATGCAATTAGGAATGCTCTTTAACGGCCTGCTTAAAGTCCCTATGCAATTCTTCATCTTATTAGTTGGTGTAATGGTATTTGTGTTTTATCAATTTAACCAAGCGCCTTTAAATTTTAATCCTTTGGCTACAGAAGTAGTTTTAAATTCGCAATATTCAGATGAGTACAAAGCTCTTGAACTAGAACAAAACAAGATATTTAATGATAAGCAAACTATTATTACAAATTATATTAGTGATAAAAATGAAAATGCGGCAAAATTCATTGCATTAGCAAATGAAGCCAATAATGACTTAAGAAGTGAAGCTAAACTTTTAATTGAAAAAGCCTCAAGTGAAGCACTAGTAAAGGTTGAAAGCAATGACAAAGACTACGTGTTTATTAGTTTTATATTAAATAATTTACCCAGAGGTTTAATTGGTTTGTTATTAGCAGTTATTTTAAGTGCAGCAATGTCAAGTACGTCAAGTGAACTTAATGCACTAGCATCAACAACAACGATAGATTTGTATAAACGAAATACTTCTGAAAAGTCGGAGGAAGATATGGTGAAAGCATCCAAATGGTTTACGTTTGGATGGGGAATTTTAGCCATTGCCATAGCTTGTGTAGCCAATCTTGCAGAGAATTTGATTCAATTGGTCAATATTATTGGTTCTATTTTTTATGGTAATGTATTAGGAATCTTTTTACTAGCCTTCTTTTTTAAAGTAGTAAAAGGGAATGCTGTTTTTGTGGCTGCTTTAATAACTCAAGTTATAGTTATTGGATTATTTTTATTGAATGAATATGAGTTTATTAATTTACCATTCTTATGGTTAAATTTTGTAGGGTGCTTTTTAGCAATTATTATAGCGCTATTAATAGATTTTAAAAAGTTAACTCAAAACAATAAAATTACACTATCTATATTAATTACAATTCTTATGTATTTTGGTTATTTAATTTTAAAGAATTCTGGTATTATTTAAATTAGAATTAAAAATTATAAAAAAAGCGCAACTTAAATTGCGCTTTTTTTTTAAAATAGTCACTCAAATTAATCTACAATAATACGTTTCATGTTACCTGCTCTATTATTTCCAATTCTAACAAAATAAACACCAGAAGACGCATCAGACATATCTAGCATATACTCATATCCTTTTCCAGTTTCATTCTTCAAAGTCTTTAAGTATATCATTTGTCCTAAAGCATTCATAACTGTAAGTTTTAAATCTTCATTGATAGAAGCAGTAGGTAATTTTACAAGATATTTATCATTATTCTTATAAATCACGACTAAACCAGATTCAACTAAATAATCACTAATTGATAATGCATCGTCAGCACAAATTTGAATCGTCCAATCTAAGAGTTCACCACCATCAAAGTCATAATTATCAGTAATAACTAGTTTCCAATCTCCTAGAGATGACAATCCATTATAATCGTTTAAATCTCCATCAGGAATAAACGATCCTGTAAATGGTGCAGATCCAGAAGAAATAGCTGTACTCGCATCATCATCGAAAACTGTGTTAGTATAATTACTTCCGCCACCTCCATTTTCATCAGAAAGAATGACCTCAGTATTATCTGGTCCAATTAATTTAATTTGCAAATCTCCATCAAATGTATGAAACAAATTAACGGTAACATTTATGTCTGCAATAACCTTATTATCCGCAATGCTAATTATTGACTCAGTAACTGTACCAGCATCTGGTCCTATACCAAAATTTGCTCCATTGGTTTCTGTAGTGCAGTCAAAATTTACAACTGTAGTTGAAACCATATCATTAGACACATCTCCATCTCCACCTAATAATGTTGAAGACGTAAAACCATAACCACCAACATTTGATAAGTTTGCAGCTGTAGTAAATGAATAAGAAATTGAACTACCAGCAGCTAAATTTACTCCAACAGTTTCCACAACTGGAGTTCCACCATTAATAATATAATTCACATCAAAACCTGTTTGATCAGCAGTTCCGAAATTTTCAATAGTTACTGTTACAATTTCAGAGCCTAAGCCTTCTCCAGAAACAGGTGCAGTTATTTCTGTAACACCAATATCATTTAAGAATACATTTCTAACATTTTCTTCTAGCTCGTCATTAGCAGTAAACTGATCAGATCCTAAAATTGTTTTAGCTTTCAAAGAATATGTTTGTCCTCCTGTTGATAAATCAACCGTTTGCCCAAATGTAAACGTTTCTGAAGTTCCAGCAGTTAAGGTCCCAACATAAGTCTCCGTAGCAACTAAAACATTATCTACTCTCAACTCAATATCAAAATTACTTTGATCTAGTAGGCCATAGTTTTTAACTCTAACTTCTACAGTTTCTGACCCTCCTAATGTTGCATCACTTGGAGTAACAATCTCAGCAACACCCAAATCATTATCAAAACCTCCAGATAAACTAAATGATGCTATTCTAGTAGACCAAGTATCATTAGATGAAAAATATTCTGTAGTATGCCAAAACGTAAAATCATCTGGATCCATTGTTAAATGTGAATAATCTCCAAATCGATTAGAAAAAGTTTGAACCCCAATCCCATCAACAATAGTCGTTTCAGCTACTGTCATTGTTCCTAATGGATCATCAAAATATCGACCTGTATATCTAATACCAACTGGTAAATTTCCGCTGGCAATATTAAAACCTAAACCTATATTTCCTTGAGCATCAATAGCTGCACTTCCCATAAAACGACTGTGTCCATCCGCTGGTGCATACGTACCTTCTTGATAAATACTCCAAGGATTTGAATTATCATTTCTAAGCTCAAACCATCTAATACCTGATGTATCGTTTCCGTCTACATCTGCATTAAAAGTAATTATCATCGAGTTATGTCCAGCAAATTTCCTGTAATGCACCATATAAGATATAACGCCTCCAATCATGTCAATCTTTTGACCCGTTCCTGGTTGCGCAACATCACCAGTGCCAAATGGAGCGAATGTAGATTCAAATGGTACCGTATTTAATTCTAAAGGCACAGCAGAAACGGTCGAATTAGATGTTGTAACCCAATCCATATCAATTTCCCATATTTTTAAATGATCTTGAGCTATAGCTCCACTCCAGCCATCATCTTGTAAATACACAATATATCCAGGTGTATTAGCATCATAAGATGCACCTAACAAATTAGCCGGTTCTGGACTAAAAACGGTGTTTGTATTTGCGGTAATGCCTGGCAATGTAAATCCAACTATTGCAGGAGTCGGTTCACCATCAATTAATGCTTGTCTATCTAAGGCGTATGCATGATTCCCGCTTTTATTTGCTGTTAAATAATAGGCATCATGCCAAATCGTATAATGAGGATAATCTGGAAAAGCATCTAATGGATATTCCCATGTATCATAAGTTCCTGTTGGATCTGGTGTTGTAGAAATAGCAATTAAAAGGCCGTTAGTTGACGTTTTAAATTGACTAATAAACCATCTGTCTGCCAATTGATCGTACAAAACAATAGGGTCACCATCATTTACACCTGGAAAAAGTGTGCCTAAATTAGATGGTCCTGCTAAAACAGTTCCAGATTTATCAAAAATTTTAAATGCTGAATTTACAGCATGCACATAATGATTTGGACCAACTGCTCCTGTTGGGTCTGGTGGCACAAAACCTTGAGTTTCTGTAATACTTGTTCCAATAAAATCTTCCTCTAAGGCGTAAGAATTTATACCGCCAAAATCACGTTGAGCTTTGATTTCTCCATGTAATGGTAAAGCATTTTGATTGAATTTTTTTGGATAACGCATTTCATTGTTTCCGTACTTAAAATTCTGAGGGTCATTGTTATGCGTTGGCACTACTTTAGGCAAATCTCTCAATGGTTCAGAAACGCCTAAATAAGTAGCATTAGCTAGATAGGTTGGCTCCGTTTGCTGTGCAGAAATATTGATAAATATTGCACCAAAAAATAATAATAGTAGTGTTTTTTTCATGTTGATTAATTTTTAATAAGCCACAAGGATAAGGCTTTTAATAAAAAGTTTAAAGTTTTGTTAATAAGTTGAAGCTTCGACAATAAAAAAAATCCATGAATTATTTTATTTAGTTTAAATTTGCATCTTTAAATTTCATCACTAAAAAAGACCTAATGATCCATTTCTTTGGAAACGTAAACAGCACCATTTTTGCTGTTCAAACTGCAGAAGAATTATCAACTGAAAACATATCAAGATTAACTTGGCTTTTTGGCAACCAACCTAAGTTAGAACAGGCATCAATAGATGCTTTTTTTGTTGGCCCAAGAGCAGCTATGATTACGCCTTGGAGTACAAATGCTGTTGAAATCACCCAGAACATGGGAATTAAGGGTATTATCAGAATTGAAGAGTTTCAGAAAATTTCTGAAGATTTTTCAGATTTTGATCCTATGATTTCAGAGAAATTTAAAGGCTTACATCAAGAAAGTTTTACCATCAACATTCAACCAGAGCCTATTCTGAATATTGAAGATATTGCGGCTTATAATAAGCAAGAAGGTTTGTCTTTAAGTGATGAAGAAGTTGACTATTTAGTAGGTGTCAGTAATAAAATTGGACGTCCATTAACCGATTCTGAAGTCTTTGGTTTCTCACAAGTAAACTCTGAGCATTGTCGTCATAAAATTTTTAATGGAACTTTTATTATTGATGGAAAAGAAAAGCCAACATCGCTTTTCAAACTAATTAAAGAAACTTCTAAGCAACATCCAAACGATATTGTATCGGCATACAAGGATAATGTAGCTTTTATAAAAGGCCCAAAAGTTGAGCAATTTGCACCAAAACGTGCAGATGTTCCAGATTATTATACCACAAAAGAATTTGATTCAGTTATTTCTTTAAAAGCAGAAACACATAATTTCCCTACTACAGTTGAGCCATTTAATGGTGCTGCAACTGGTTCTGGAGGTGAAATTAGAGATAGATTGGCGGGCGGAAAAGGCTCATTACCATTAGCAGGAACTGCTGTTTATATGACATCATATTCTAGATTGGAAGAAAATCGTCCTTGGGAACAAAAATTTGAACCAAGAAAATGGCTATACCAAACTCCTATTGACATTTTAATAAAAGCTTCAAATGGAGCTTCAGATTTTGGAAACAAATTTGGGCAACCTCTTATTTGTGGTTCTGTACTAACTTTTGAACACGAACAAGAGGGAAGAAAGCTAGGCTACGATAAAGTAATCATGCAAGCTGGAGGTATTGGTTATGGAAAAGCAGATCAAGCCATAAAAGATACGCCAAAAGAAGGTGATAAAATTGTAATTTTAGGTGGTGAAAATTATCGCATTGGCATGGGAGGAGCTGCTGTATCATCAGCAGATACAGGTGAATTTGCTTCAGGTATTGAGTTAAATGCTGTACAACGTTCTAACCCTGAAATGCAAAAACGAGCTGCTAACGCTATTCGAGGTATGATAGAAAGCGATGAAAACTTCATTGTTTCTATTCACGATCATGGAGCTGGAGGACACCTGAATTGTCTATCGGAATTAGTCGAAGATACTGGAGGACACATAGACTTAGATAAATTACCTGTTGGTGACCCAACATTGTCTGCTAAAGAAATTATTGGAAACGAATCTCAAGAACGCATGGGATTGGTCATTGCTGAAAAGCACATTGAAACACTTAAAAACATTGCAGAACGTGAACGTTCGCCAATGTATACTGTTGGTGATGTTACAGGAAATGATCGTTTTACGTTTGAATCTAAAACTAAAGGCGACAAACCAATGGATTTAGCATTGGAAGACATGTTTGGAAGCTCTCCAAAAACGATAATGAATGACATTACAATTGAAAGAAATTATGGCGGAATTTCTTACGATACAAATAAATTTTACGATTATCTGGACCAAGTTTTACAGTTAGAAGCTGTCGCTTGTAAAGACTGGCTAACAAATAAAGTAGATCGATGTGTTGGTGGTAAAGTTGCCAAACAACAATGTGCTGGACCTTTGCAATTACCGCTTAATAATGTTGGTGTAATGGCTCTTGACTACAAAGGGAAAGAAGGCATTGCAACCTCTATTGGACACTCACCAATTTCTGGTTTAATTAATCCTCAAGCAGGAAGTAGAAATAGTATAACCGAAGCTCTAACCAATATCATTTGGGCGCCTTTAAAAGATAGTTTAAAAAGTGTTTCATTATCTGCAAACTGGATGTGGCCTTGCAAAAATGAAGGTGAAGATGCTAGATTATATGAAGCTGTTCAAGCTATTTCAGAATTTGCTATTGACTTAGGAATCAACGTGCCTACAGGTAAGGATTCATTATCGATGAAGCAAAAATATCCTAATGAAGAAGTAATCTCTCCAGGAACAGTCATTATTTCTGCTGCCGCAAATTGTAATGATATTTCTAAAGTGGTTGAACCTGTTCTTCAAAAGAATGCTGGAAACATTTATTATATCAATCTATCTCAAGACCATTTTAAATTAGGTGGAAGCTCCTTTGCTCAAATTATGAACAAAATTGGCAGCAATACACCTAACGTAAAAAGTGCATCTTATGTAAAAACAGTGTTTAATACCATTCAGCAATTAATAAAAGACGAACAAATTGTTGCTGGACATGATGTGGCTTCAGGTGGTTTGATTACAACCTTACTTGAAATGTGCTTTGCTGATAATAATCTTGGTGCTGAATTGGACATTACCTCATTAAACCAGAAAGATTCATTTAAAGTATTATTTGCAGAAAATGCAGGTATTGTATTTCAATCCAAAGATGCTTCAATTGAAACTGTGCTGACTAATGCGAGTATTGATTTCCATACTATTGGAAAAGTTACTGAGTCTGATGTCTTAAGCATTATTAACGAAAATGACGTGTTTACCATGACTGTCTCTCGATTGAGAGATATGTGGTACAAAACCTCTTACCTACTCGACCAAAAGCAAACTGCTAATGGCCTTGCTGATGATCGATTTAATAACTATAAAAATCAACCGTTACAATTTACGTTCCCTAATCATTTCACTGGAAAATTACCTGTCATTCAGAGCGATAGCGAAGAATCTGAGATTAGCACGTCGCAAGCTCCTCGTAATGACAAAGCAAAGCCAAAAGCTGCTATTTTACGTGAAAAAGGAAGCAACTCTGAACGCGAAATGGCGAATGCTATGTATTTAGCTGGTTTTGATGTAAAGGATGTGCACATGACCGATTTAATTTCTGGTCGTGAAACCCTTGAAGATATTCAGTTTATTGGAGCTGTTGGAGGTTTTAGTAATTCGGATGTTTTAGGCTCGGCAAAGGGTTGGGCTGGCGCTTTTAAATACAATGAAAAGGCTAATTCTGCATTAAAAAACTTCTTTAAACGTGAAGACACGCTTTCTGTTGGTATTTGTAATGGAGCGCAACTTTGGATGGAATTAGATTTGGTAAATCCTGAACATGACGTTCATGGCAAACTGACTTATAACGATTCTCACAAACATGAAAGCTCCTTTACTTCTGTAGAAATTCAAAAAAATAATTCGGTAATGCTTTCTACCTTAGAAGGAAGTAAACTTGGTGTTTGGATTTCTCATGGAGAAGGAAAATTCAATTTACCTTATGCTGAAAATAAATATAATATTGTGGCAAAGTATGGTTACTCAGCGTATCCTTCAAATCCAAATGGATCAGATTTCAACACAGCCATGATGTGTGACAAGACAGGAAGGCATTTAGTTACGATGCCACATATTGAACGTTCTACATTTCAATGGAATTGGGCTCATTATCCTAATGGTCGTAAAGATGAAGTTTCACCTTGGTTAGAAGCGTTTGTGAATGCTAGAAAATGGATTGAAAAGCATTAAAATTACAATTACTTTATATTTTTATTTGATAAACTGTAACATTCGTAAAAAAGAGTAGTCTATTTAATTATACACTAAACTTTACAAAATGAAAACCAATCAATCAATCAAAAAACGAACAGTTCTATCTTTCATCCTATTCGCATTTCTATGCTCCACTAATGCAATTGCACAGCAAACAGTTAAAGCAAGCGACATCATGAGAGATATTAAAATGGGAAAAACAGTAGCTTATGACAATGTTACTATCACTGGAACATTAGACATGACTTCCATGAATGAAAAACTTCCAGATTTACCAAAGAAAAGAAGTTGGTGGAAAAATGGCGGAAGCAATTCAGTAGAAGAGCAAATTGAAGGCACAATATCCTTTACCAATTGTACATTTGAAGATAATGTGTACGCCTATTATCACGATGAAGATTCAGAATATACCTTTGTAGCAAACTTTGAAAACGATGTGCGTTTTGCAAATTGTACTTTTAAAGGTGAAGCCTTATTTAAGTATTCAGATTTTGAGCGCAATGCTGATTTTAGAGGCTCAACATTTAATGACAGAACAACATTTAAGTATGCGAAATTTGACGAAAAAGTAAGCTTTGCAAATACTATATTTGATGAAGATGCAATTTTTAAATACACAGAATTTAGAAGCGGAGTCTCTTTTAATAAAGCAACATTTAACGATGATCTTGATATAAAATACACGAAGGTAAAAGGGGAATTTGATATTTCAAACATGACCGTTTCCAATGATATCGATTCTAAATACACAAAGATTAATGGCAAAGGGTTTAATAAATACGTATTAGATAGTAAAAATTAAAAAATCCCCTTAAAATTATTTTAAATGAAGCTTGGTGAAAACCAGGCTTTTTTTGCATAATACACTAATACCCTTAAAAAAGTAACCCTAAACTCTGAAATCTTAATTGATTTCGGGGTTTTTTATATAAATAGCAAC
>Ga0075467_10000769_pt1 | contig 26199 bp, 21 predicted proteins | sample DEB08_DNA_9_FD_75067 | JGI IMG/M metagenome (GOLD analysis project Ga0075467, IMG submission 75067) | Aqueous microbial communities from the Delaware River and Bay under freshwater to marine salinity gradient to study organic matter... | ecosystem: Environmental > Aquatic > Marine > Coastal ... | reverse complement strand
GCTCAAATTTCAAGCTCAACCGAACCGCCGCTCTTGCCGAGTGGCGCGGCCTATGTGCGGCATAAGGATCAGCCTCACTGTCCTTGCAGAGACTGGTTCGCATTTGTCTGACAGCACCAGCAGGCCGCATGACACACCGCCTGTCAGATGTCACGGACCATCACCGGCCGCCCACGGCAGACCCGGTCACGACAGGCTGCGCCCAGCCATCTTCGGCGCGAGATACGATAGCGCCTACGCCAAATTGTTCAGCGATTCCGGGGGCACGCACCGCACTCTCGCACGTCTCACGCGCCGCGCACACCATCAGCCGCACCCCTGATGCAGGCGTTGTCTTAAACGTCTGGGCACTTTCCCCATAGGATGGTCCAAGACCCCCGCGGCTTCCTCCTTCCGAGGTTTGTCAACGTGGGCCGCCATCTCATGGCCGCCAACGTCGTGCTGCGGCCCACATCGAAAAACCTTCAGGGAACCGGACTTTCGCTGCAACTGCGAGATGGCTGCGCAAAGCCGCGAAAGCGGTCATTTGCGGAAGCTCTGACGAACGACCGCCAGCTTCGCAGCAGGTCAAATTCAACTAAATGTAGGTAACTTGATTGACGACTCCATGAAATAGCTGTTCAGCGACACCGCTGAGATCACACATCCCAACTCTCCCTTTCATTGCAACTCATATGCCATTCTTAAGAATGTTGTTAGGAACGGCTGACTTGAGGCGCGGCCAGGAACCAAAGTAGTTTCTCAAAGTGGCGTAAGAACAGTGTTTTCCAATAGTCAGTCCTGCTAAACACTACATATCGCTCTTTGGCCGCATCATGTTTCAGGAAATGCTCCACGATCGAGCTTCCAATTCCAGGGATTTTCAGGGAAACAAACTCTGTTTCCTGCGTCCCCGTTTTGTCACAAATCCAACTGATGGTGCTGGACGGTTTAACCCCATCATCAACTTTTTTCTGAATCTTTGCCCCATCAAGCCCTTTCTTTGTGTCAAAGTAGAGCCAGAAGCAATTCAGAGAGTCCTCATAAGTTTCCTGAGAAACGAAATTGTCAAGACTAGCATGACAAAGAAAGCAGTCGAGTAGTTTTATGGCTGACAAAGGTATATAGTTCTCCAACTCATGCCCGATCGTTTCAATTGCAATGCCGACATAGGCAGTTGCGGGGTCGCTTGGCTGCAAGTTCCTTTTGGAATGTCTATTTTTTACTTTTTTCGCTGTTTCGCCAAGTAGATCACATGGTGAAATTCTGTCGGTATCAACAGCACAAATAGAAACCCTGTGCTTTTCAATTTCCGCCTCGAAAACCGTGACCGTCGTATTGCCTCCGCCCATGACAAAATCGACAGCCAAGCTTGGAACAACAGTCTGCTTTATTGCGACGTTAAACAAATATTCATAAAGCTTGCTATCCGCCTTCAGGTTTTCGACGACCATCTTTGTCTTAGATGTCGCGTAGTCACCTGAAATGAAGCTACTGTGACCAATCTTGAAATAGTCATCGACTTTGATGACAGGACAATCGCCAACTACAACCTCTAGGTAGGAGCCCGCGTATCTTTCGATGTTTCCGCGTGTGGCATATTGCTCTCGTAGCCCGCGAAGATGTGTCCTGTTTTGGCCAGATAAATCAAGATTTTCGACGCCCCAGCTACAGACACCACGCTCAATGACGACCAAATGTCGACCTGACCGATCGGCATCCAGGAGTATGGTAAAAAGGTTCTCGACTTCATCATCTGGCAGAGCCGCTAATTCATCGACGGAGCCATTAAGTGTAAAGATCATGCAAGTTTACCATCAAGAATAATTAAAGAAGCCAAACGGCCAATTTGTTAACGCGCCTCGGTCATCAAACTCCGCCAAGGACACCTTGGTCGGTGAGTTGATGTCATCCTCTGCCGAAAAAATCACGATCTGGACATCATCCTTGTTGAGGGTTCCGATTTCAATTAGTTCACCAAGCCGGTTGATTAGAGATTCGCTGTGCGTTTCGACAAGAACATTCACTATTTTCGTCGAATGCTCGCGCGCGCCAAGTGCGATCCCTTCAGCGAATACGTCCGCCAACTTTGCTTGGTGTGCAGGATGCAAGTGCAATTCCGGCTGCTCGATTGCAATTGTACGAATATTTGTATTACGCGGATGGGCAGCGCTCCAACGCTCCGCCGGACGTTGGCTAGCCCACCAGACAGTCGCCAAAACCGGCAATATCTGGGACACCCCGTATCCTGTGTCGGTAACGTTGACCGAATTTTTTCCAGCCTTGAGGTTTATGCTGATGTGCCCCTCAAAAGATTTAAGCTCTACACCGTACCCAAACAAATTCTCCACCCAGTCAGAAAATGCTCGCTTCTGATTCGTCGAAAGCGAATCCAAAAACATGGGAAGGTTTGAACCGTTGGGCAAAATCTCAGATACTTCTAATTCCTGCTTGCGATAATAGCGTTCACCGGCAGCGCGGGCTGGACCTAGGTAGCCTACGCCAAGGAAGAAAGCCGTGAGTTTTTCACTCAGAAGGTCAAGTACTTGAAGTGAGCGGAACGTTTTCTGGATCGTTGCGACACTGTTTCTTACCTTTGAAGAACCACTATGTTGCATGGACTGATAGAACTTTTTGAATGAAACGGTCCCTGCATCCGCTGCTAATTCCGACCACACTTCGTTAAGACAGACCTTGCTGCTCATAATGTTTGCAACTTCTGTTCTAAAAGTGTCGTCACTTGAAATTCTGGTCACGCTCCGCCTCAATAGCTTCTCTAATTCCACGACCAACACGTCTTGATACGAGTTTCGCCTTCTAACGTTTGAAGTTGAATCCCTCACCTTCGAAATCAAGCTTGGAGAACTGAATAAGTTATCGCTAGCATTAACAATTTCAAAACTCTGAGATATCTGACTAATTTCTTCGCCGTTCACGGAAACCGTTCCCCCGGTCCCGGACCTGCCGCGGTAGATGATCTCACATTCTATTTCCTCACCCGGAATTTTGAGAGAGATTTTCTTTAAGACAGTTTTTCCTCCTTCAGCCCCGACAAAATATCTCACTTCCAGGCCTCGAACGTGTAGGTTTTGCGTCTTGTACCAGATCAGATAGTTGATTTGATGACTTACAGTTCGGCGGCTACGGCCAGTTAGGTCATCCACTTTGAACGAAAAGATAGCTGTACCGACCTTCTCGTCATCCGAAATTGCTGTTTTGAAATCTCCAAAATCAACCAAATCGCCATACCAGAGAATTGGGGCACTGCTCCGCGTCTCAATGGACTGCCTGATAAGTGGTAATGATCTTAAGAAGGTACTCTTTCCAGCGCTGTTCCGTCCCACGAGAACCGTAATGGGTCGAATTTCAACAGGATCAACTTGAGTCAGCCTTCGAATGTTTTCGACAGAGTATGAAATGCGCATAAATCGTCCAATCTCAGAGAGCTAATCGAAAACACAGAACGCTCCAGCATTCAACCTCAAGTTTCTGCGTGAGCAATAGCTGTGCCAGCAAAAGGCGGCGACAAAATGCTGCGCTCAACACGAATGGCCGCTTCGACGGGCAGCGCCGGAGCAATGGGAAGTCGTGGTCAATGACCGCAATGGGCCGATTCTGTTGAAAAACTCTTTGCTGCATCTGCAAATTTTCAGAAAGTGGAAAATTGTTCTTCGCTGGCACCCTTCAGCCCGAAAACACCGATGAAATGTGAAAGATTCAGAACTTTGTTCTGCCAAATTTGGCGTCAACGCGCTGAAAGGGAGTTTTTCAACAGAATCAGCCGTTCGCGTCGATCGATAGGCTCAATATTCAAAGGTTCTGTCCGTTTTTTGCTAAATTAGGCACCTTAAGCTGGGTAGGTTTCGGCGGTTGCGTCCTCCCGCAACCAACTTAAAGCGCTAAATCAAAAGCTTAGAACCCGACTTAATCAGTCGGGTTTTTGCGTTTACAGTCTACATCAACGCCACATCAACACTGGACCAGAAAAACCGCACCAGAACGCATAAGCAGGCAACGACATGCAGCCGCGTGCAAAGAAGCGCGACTCACCGACATCCACATCAGTTGATCGCGTTGTGCCGCTTATCGCTTTGCATCTGGCCCCGCGAAAAATCCCGTGGCAGCATCACGCAATGATCACCTTCCGCCCCCTGTCCGATGACCATCCCGATCTTGCGCATTCGCCGCTCCTGCGCGCGGCGTTGCTGACGCTGCAGAACACTCAGGAACATGGGGCAATCGGATTGACGAAGACGAAAGCGTTCAAGCGTGTCTTCGTCCACTGGGCCGTCGAACACTTCAACTGGCCGGGCTCAAGCGCGGAGGAAATGTTCCGCTACAACAAGGTCATCAATGAATATGAATTCCCGCCGCTCGAGGTGCTGCACTACTTGTTGATCACCCTGCGCCTGGGGCGGCACTTCAAAGGTGAATTCCGCATAACCAAACGCGGTGCAGAGCTGGCACAGGCCCCAGCGCAGTTGTTTGCTGAACTCATCCCCTTCTATGTTCTCAAGATCGACCATGCGTCCTACGCCCGCTTCGAGGAACACCCTTTCGGAAAATGGGATGTCTGGATGAATGTCATCAACGTCGAAGCCGACCACGGCACCACCGAGCGGGCGCTGTTCGCAGCCTTCTATGGCGACGAGCATGACTGGGACAATGCAGGATGGCGCGAAATGGCCGCGTTCTCCTCCTGCGTCCTGCGTCCGCTTGAATGGGTCGGATTGCTAGTCCAAACCCGAGAAGAGCGCGAGGGCAGGCACGTGCACCACGTGTTCAAGACGCCGTTGTGGCGCAGCGCACTGAGTCTGAATACTGATAATACGCTGAAGTCGATGCCGACTCAGTAGGATACTTTTGCACCCGACCGTTCTTGCGAAACGCTGGATGCGCGTTCAAAACTGCCATCCGCCAAACTTAGGCTTTTCGTTGACTTTCAATTTAGTGGGCGCAAGTTTCAGTATGCAAAGTCGATTGCACATATCAGCCGTTCGCACACTTTGTATTCACAGCAGTCTCGCACCAGCAACAGCGCGGGCTCTCTTTACCATGTCCCCGCTGCTGACTGGTTCAAACGTGACAATCAGTCAGGTGACTCCGATAACACGCGACCTTCATCCATCTCCGCGTCCACGCCCCAGCACTGAGGCAAGGGCTGCATTTGTACGTTAAGTGAGACGGAAACTTGTACCAAGACCGGCAGTGCGGCCAAAATTAGAACTAATAGAAAACGTGCCATGGTGGTCTCCTGCGGCATCCCTGGCCACTCTACGCGGGCCGTTCGTCCGATATTGAATAGATGGAGATCCGAGATTGATTAGCAAATTCAATAATTTGCGCAAAATATAGCAAGCTTTCTGGCTTGCGCAAACTTACGCAAACTTGCGCAATTTTAGCAGCTTTGAGGAAATTGAATGTTGGGTCATTATCACATTGTAGCAACTGAGGCGGACCATGAACACACGTATGCCGAAATCCATCGCACTAAGGGAATGCATAAGAGAAGCATGGTGCAGTGGCCCTTTTCGATCCAAGAAGCAGGTTGTAGTAGCAATTTTTAAGAAATGGCGAGCTGCAGACAAAGACGAGAATAGTGATTGGCGGCATGGATCCGGCAAAAAATCTAACCTGCAGTCGCCCGATCCGGATCAACCAAACCCTTCGTCAACTTGGTCAAAATACGAAGAAGGTACATCCCCGCAGAACTATCAAGGCTGGTGTATGGTTGCAGAAGTGTTGGGCGTTGACGTTGAGCAGATAATTGAGCCCGCGAAAGAACCGAAACTAGACGTCCCAACTGATGTTTTCCAAACGATGCCTGGCGATGTCCCATTGCACCGCCTTGCAAATCTTGAGGTATCTTCACCGACGCCGCTTAAAGGGCGGAATACAATCAACACAGAAGCCGGCGTGCGACAGCCACTAGCTATGTCTATAAAGCCCATTTTTGGGACACTACGAAACGAAGGGCTATATGATCAAAATGATAATCTCTTAGCAACTGCCAACATAGAGGCAATATATGCTCATGTGATCGTGGAAACAGAAGATAAGAATATGGATGTGCTCGATGGGATCGGGTTCAATGGAGAGCAAGTCCTCGCGGATGTACTGAAGTGCAGATATGTTGGCGAAAGTAATGGTCGACTTTATTTTGAGGTATCCGCCGCGCGGACGAGCAAGACCCTTGCAGGGATTTCACCTGCGCTCCCAAATTTCGTCGCTCTTGAAGGTGTTTTCAACAAAGAAGATTGGATGGGAATCGGAATAGAAAAAGGTGGATTGCAGATTTTGGAATTCTCTAAAGACGGCGATGCACCAACCAGCGATCTCAACCTGCGCGATCAAATTAAACGCCATGTCCTTAGTCGAGGTATCGATTTAGGCAACAGTGACGGATCGAACCACAATATACACCTCACTGCGCGCAGATTCTTCATGAAGAGATCATTGGAATCAGAGCAAACAAAGGAAGGCCCAAATGATGCGGGTAACAAGTAGGGCAGCGAAACAATATGCTGCGGTCGATGCTTGCCGCTCAGATGATCTGTTTGACCTGGTTGGTGCAACAGGGGAAGATCCAAGAACCTTTTTTAATAACGGTATCTGGGAAGGTTTAGACTTCTCAGGTTGCGATATGAGCGAGATCCAGTTTCGCGATGCCTGTGTCTATGATTGCATTTTTCGTATGGGAGATATTTCCCCTGAAACGCAATCAACTTGCCGAATATTTGAAAATAACAAATTCGTTGATCGCGAGATTCCTTTTGCCTTATTGAAGAAAGGAGGCGCGGTTCCTATTGATTTTTCAGGGGCCGAGGATGTTGACAATCTTGTCAATCTAGTGCGGGCATATAATCCACGTACAAATGAAGAACTTATTCGGACTGCATTTGCCTATGGAGCAAGAATGCATGAAGGACAGTTCAGGCATTCCGGGGAACCGTATTTCTCGCATCCAGTTGCGGTTGCGATGATGCTGGCTGAACAAAGGCTCGACGATGCATCAATCGTAACTGCGTTGCTTCATGACACTATTGAAGACACAACGGCCTCTCGGGCGACGATAGTTGAGGAATTTGGAGAGGAGATCGCAGACCTAGTAGAAGGTGTGACAAAACTGACCAATCTTCAGCTTGCATCAATCGAAAACAAGCAAGGAGAAAATTTCCGGCAGCTGTTCATGGCTACGTCAAAGGATCTTCGGGCCCTCCTAGTCAAGCTATCGGATCGGTTGCACAATATGCGTACCATAGAAACGATGCGACCGGACAAACAGGCGCAGAAAGCACATGAGACCCTGGATGTCTTTGGCCCCCTCGCCGGTCGCATGGGGATGCATTGGATGAGAGATGAACTTGAGGATCTGGCATTTGGGGTGCTCAACCCAAAAGCTCGTTCATCGATCATTCGCCGTTTCATTGCGCTAAAGAAGGAAGGCGGTGATATCGCAGAGAAAGTTATCAAAGATATTCACATCGAGCTAGAGAAGGCTGGAATTGTCGCAGAGGTATCAGGAGGTGCTCGAAAGCCCTATTCGATCTGGCTCTCGATGCAAGAGAAAGAACTAAGTTTCAAACGGCTGACTGATGTCTACCAGTTTCTGGTACTGACTTCTACGGAACACGATTGCTATCGTATCCAAGGAGCAATTCATCAGCGGTGGCGCGCCGTTCCGGGGCGCTTCAAAGACTACATCAGTCAGCCAAAATCAAACGGTTATCGATCACTCCATACAACGGTATCGGGTCGTGATGGGAAGCGAATGAGTGTCCTGATACGGACTCACCAAATGCATGAGATAGCCAAAGGAGGTGTAGCTGAAGGACTATCATATCGAAATGGGCTACGCTCAGAAAACTATTTGGCTGTGGACCCGGCTAAATGGATTTCAAGTTTGTCGGAGCAATTCAAGGCTACTACAGACCAAGACGAATTTCTCGAATCTACAAGGCTGCAGATTTACGCTGACTGTGTCTTCTGCTTCACACCCCAAGGCGAGGTCATCAAGTTGCCCCATGGTGCCACGCCTATTGACTTCGCATACGCAATTCACACACGGATCGGTGACGCTTGTGTGGGAGCTAAGATCGATGGGCTTCGTGTCCCTCTTTGGACCCGCTTAAAGAATGGTCAGTCGGTAGAAATAATAGTCGCTGAAGGACAAACACCCCAAGTGAGTTGGGTTGGTGTTGCAGTCACTGGTAGGGCGAGAGCTGCGATTCGAAAAGCGCTGCGCGAGGGGGAGCGAGAGCGTTTCGTTGGATTGGGACGAGAACTAGCTCGCGTAGCGTTTGAAATCGTTGGAAAAGCTGTCACGGAAAAAGCAATGATGGTCGTTGCTAAACGTATCGGTCTTACATCCGGGTCCGAGGTTTTTCAGCATCTAGGTGAAGGAAAAATTTCGGGGGATCACGTGGTCCGAGTCCTTTACCCAGAGCTTGACGATACCCACAGCGATGAAATCGATAGAGAGACCTCAGTCGTGGGTCTCACACCCGACCAACACTTTTCAATGGCTTCGTGCTGCCAGCCAGTGCCTGGTGAAAGAATCGTTGGCATTTCCAGCGGCAAGGAAATTCTTTTACACGCCATCGACTGCTTTGAACTGGCTAAATATGAGAGTCGACCAGATCGATGGTTGGATATGGAGTGGCGCGCGGGACGACACGCTGCCGTGCATACGGTTTCTCTTGAACTCGCCGTTTTGAACAACGCAAATATTTTGGGGCGCGTTTTCATTTTGATCCATGATTTGGGCTCTAACGTCTGCCAAATCAGTTTGCAGGATATGACTGAAGGTTTTCATACACTAGCGATCAATGTCAATGTCCGCGATGTACAACATTTGGAAACAATTATGGTTGCGTTGGAAGCTGAGAATGAGGTCGTGTCGGTACAGCGACATAGAAAATGAGTGAGCATTTCAACAAAAAAGCATAATGGTTCATAATGCTCCAACACCGAACTTCCAAACTGTAGCAGCAAAAGACCTTATTGTCCGTATAAAATTGCAAATTTGGTAAAAGGGGGAAAGTACGTGCTCTTACAAGACTTTGATATTCCAAGTTTAGTTTAAGAGAGGTACTAGTATTGAAAACCTCATTAAGAAGAACTGCCATATTTTCCAAGTGAATTTTGGGCACCTGACTTTGTAGCAGGTTCCCCGCACTGCGACCACTCAAGGTGAATACCATGAATGGCCGCTCTGAAGCAGGTTAACCCTATCGCATGCGCTTGTCGGCGACCGACCAAACTACCGATCCAATCGTCAGCACCGCGCCGATGACTGGCTCGACATCTGATGCCTGGACGTAGCCCTTGGCGACCAGCGCAGTGCCAGCGACTGTCAGGACTTGGCGGATCAGAGCGAGGATTGCAGGTTTCAGCATGATGGTCTCCTGTTCAGATTTCGTTGTTGGTTGAGAGGAATTCGCCGGGCTTCATGGTCGTCAGGCGTTGCAGGCGGGGCGGGCAAGTTGCAGGCCAGCGCGCGCCGAGAAGACGAGACTTGGCGACCCGTGCAATGGTGACGGCGTCAGACTGGTTGCCGCCGAGCACATAGAAATGCGTGTCGTCCTGACCCATCGCGAAACCAACATGGCCGCCTGATCCGCGTTCAAAGACCAGCACCGCGCCTATGATCGGCTGAATCTCGCGCCCGAACAGCAGCCAGTTGCGCGCCCAATAGGGGGTGGTGCCCAGCGCGCCGAGCAGCGGTTCACCGGGCAGCCCCATGCGGATGCAGGTTTCCACGAAATCCCCGCACCACGGGTTCTTGGACGGATCGCCCAAAGTCCGACCGTCACGTTTCAGCCAATCCATCAGCCAGGATCGATCCCGTGCCTCATGGCGGCCGAGCGCGGATTTGGCTTCAGTGATCCAGGGCAAGGGCCCCGGCGGTGCGACAGATGCCGCGCGACCATTGGCGGCCAGCAGCGCCTTCATCGCGCGGGCGGTGCGCAGACCCCAGAGGCCGTCGATGGCGCCGGGCGAATGGCCGAGTTGGTCGAGACCGCTTTGGATCAGGCGGAGGTGTTCACGGGTATCGGTGGACATGGGGAGGCTCCTTTCGCCCGTCGCCGGGCATCAAAAAAACCCGCCTTGCGGGCGGGTTGGGTAGGATCTGGATGGCGGCGGGGTGGTCAGTCAGTGCGGCCGCGCTGGAAGGCTTCGAACATCAGATCACGCATGGCGCGGATATCGGTCTCGATGCGTTCGAGCCGGTCGGCATCGTCGTCGCGATCTTCGGCGCGCTGTCGATCGACGCGGTCACGTTCCTGGCTGAGTTCGCGATCAAGACGGGCGAGCATCGCGTCGTTGGTGAAAGCTTTCCGCGTCACGGATGCCAGAAGTGCGATGGTGCCGCCGATCAGCGTGGTGATGGCGGCGACGATGCCGTGATCGCGGAGGGCCTCGGCGACCTCCTGCAAGAAGCTGGTTTTCTCAGTCATCAGAAATCCTCTCAGAAGTCGGTTTCGACGTAGACGCCGGAGCAGTCGTAGGCGACGGCCGCGGCGGTGGCGCCGGTGTTCATGTAGTTTCGGGGGCTCAGGAGTTGGGTCGTCGCAGGCATGTCGGTGGTGATGGTGAATTCAACCGCTGCGCCGCTGACCTCTTCAACGACACGTACGCCGATGTCCGATCCGTTCGGGGCGGCGGCGATATAGAGCGACAAGACGTTGGTGGTGCTGGCCACCGGAAAGCTACCGCCCAGATCGGTCAGCGTTGGCGCGCCGCTGCCGTCATTGTGCACCAGCTGCCAATTGGTGTGTGTGCCACGCTGGAAACCGATACCGATGCAGTTCACCGCGGCGGCCAGCGTTAGGGTAGTCACCAGCGCAGCAGTCGAGCCATAGAGCCCAAAGAACCCCATGCCCGTTGCTTGAAGCGTCGTCATCGACAACCGGTTGACGTAGCTCCAGCCGCCAAGCCCGTCGGCATTGCCCCGCCAGCAGACCCATCCGGCAGACCGTTCCTCGGCTACCGCATCGACGGTTGCGGCACTCGTCACGCGCCAACGCCGCATGCTCGTCGAGAGGTTGGTGGTCGCCAGCGTTGGCGTGGCCACGGTGCCAACGGCGGTGCGCGGCATCCCGTTGGTGTTGACGGTTGTGCCCGTGGACGGTGCCCATGTGGCGATCCGATTGACCCCGAAGTGCGGCTGCAGGGGAAAGAAGCGGCCGGATGGACGCTGCACATCCAGCCACCCCGCTCCGGCGCGGTCCCGGGCATAGACCGCGAGCTTTCCTGCAGGTGGCGGGTTTGGCGCTACAGGCAAGCTGGGCATGTGCAGCGGCTCGGGAAGTTCGACCCGGCCGGAGCTGCGGTCGATCTTTATGGCTTCGTGAAACGTTCCGCCATCGGGACTGACCTTGAAGCTGAAATCGTCACTGCCCAAAAGGCCGATCAGCGCCCGCGCCGAGAACCCTGTCTTGAAGGCGAAGGCCGCATCGTTTCCGGCCGCAGCCTTGTTCACCGTTGCCTCGATCCCGGCGCCTGCGTTATTGAACAGCATGGCCGGGGCGTTGATCGATAGCCGGTTGTAGCTGTCGGCCGTCGCCCCACCGAGGCCCAGCAGCTGCGCGGTCAGGTTCGCTTGCGGCATGCCGACCTGAGTCACGGCGTTGGCGAATGTGACAGAGGGCGTGTTGACCACTGTCGTGCCGCCAGCGCCTGCCGTGGCCGATCCGATGTTGATGACCGTCGTGGATCCAGACGCGCCGCCGGTGCCAAGGTTCAGCGTCTTGGTGACGCCGGTGGTCGTCGTCCCGGTACCCATGCCGTAGGTGGCAGTCGTCGTCGCCGTGCCAATCGTTGCCGCCGCCGCCGAGACTGTGACAGTTCCTGAGGCCGTCAGGGTGCCGGAGAAAGTCTTGTTGCCGCTGAAGGTCTGCGTGCCTGCAAGAATCGCGAGTTCCGACGAGGTATTGGGCAGCGTGAAGGTCCGGGTGGTTCCGGTGTTGATACCCGACAGCGAGAACAGCGCCTTCTTGGTTGGATCCGCCTCGTTGACCAGGCTGAACACGGCATCTGACACATCCGCCGGTTCGCCAACAAAATCCCATGTGCTGCCGTTCCAGACGACAAAGGCTTGTTCCGCGGCGATCCATGCCAGCCAACCCGGGCGGGGGACCAGCCGCATCCAGACGCCATCGACCCAGAACGCCACGTTCAGATCCCACCCTGTCCAAACTCCGGTGGCACCTGAGGCAACGATATGGCGGTCGCCGTCGGCCGGGCTTGCGGCTGGGGTCGTGCGGTTTTGATCCAGCACCGACAGCTGCACCATGGCGTCCAGCAACCGCAGCGCCTCGTTATAGGTGACATGCTTCTGAGCCTGCGATGCCAGGATATAGGGCAGCAGGAGATGGGTGGTGATGTCGGACATGGGTGCGCTTTCAGAAAGTGAGGGTGACGGATCGCCCAGCGCCCCGGCCGATCAAAGCCGAGAGCTGGTAAATACGGATCGCGAGGGATTGGCCGGGGCCGAGGGGACTACCCCAATCAGCGGTCTGCTGCGCGGCGGTGTAGAGAACGCTGGTCGTGGTGGTACTCAGCGTGCGCTTTATTGCCCCGCCGTCGCGGATTTCCACCTCATAGGCTTCACTGTCCTCGGCCAAGGGTACATCGCCCGCGCCCCAGGTGTCTGCTGCCAGCGACCGCGACCGGCGCGTCCAGCGGATGGTAAGGTCACCGGTGTTGCGCGCGGTGCGCCATGGCTGTTCGACATGGCCCACCGAGAAGGGCCGCAGCCCAGCGCCCTCCGGCGTGAACGTCGTTGCGACAAAGGTCTCGTCACTGACTGGCTTAGACGCCGGGCCAGTGCGCCAGTTCCATGGCAGCCCGAGATCGGCTTCGGAGATCGGCAGGCTGGCGAGGGCCGTATCCAGCACCACCAACCGCGCGCCTGTGGCAACGACGCTGGCAACTGCGTATTCAGTTCCGCGCTGACCACGAAGCAGCCGGGTCAAACGATAGCGACCCGGCGCGATCAAATCAGCATTGCCAGCCTGGATGATTTCCCACTGCCCAGCGCTGGTCTCGATGGCCAGCGCATTCGCCCCGCCCAGCAGGCTGATGTCTGTGACGCTCTCGAGGGTGCCAGAATATAGATCGATGACCAACGCATTGCCGAGATCGAACCTCGAGACCGGCCCTTCATAGAAGTCAGCTGCGAGCACGCCCATCCGCGCCCGAGTGCTAAAAGTGGTCATCAGGGCAAAGCCGTCGGTCGCGGCGCTGCGGTAGACCGCGATCCCGCCCGGCCACGGCTTGGCATGGGCGGCGATCAAGGGCCGGTGCGCCGGTTGATCCTCGCGCAGCTGCGGCAGGTCCAAGAGGACGACGTCAGGCGTGCCGAATACAGTGGGCTTCGACAGCGACGCCGGGCGTGGCTCGCCGGGTGGTAGGTCATAGACCGACCGGTCCTGGCGCACGGCGTCGATGCTGCGCAGGTCCGAATCGGCTATGGATACGAGGCGCAATTCTGTCAGGCGGCCATCGTGGTCGAGCAGGATGACGTCGCAGGGATCGAGCGCCAGGCGCGAGGGCGGCAGGCGAAACACCGCACTTTCGCGCCCAACCCACGCCTCCATCAGCGCGCGACGGCAGCGCCGTTCGGCCTCTTCGGGTGGCACCGCCATCGGGAACGCCTCGGAGGCGATGCGCGTGGTGTCTACGGTGATCCGTTGGGCTTCGACCTGTGCTGCATCATAATCCTCGTCGGCGCGAGCGACTTGCCATTTGAGGGCTTGCGGCAGTTCGGTTTCTTGTGCGCGGGTGAGTTCCATGACGTCGCCTTGCGCCGATGATGGTGCCACCATGCTGTCAGGGGTGACGATGGCGCTGGCGATCCGGCCGCGCATCAGGAACTTGATGCGGCCCTCGCTCTCGACGGCATCGAAGCCGAAGTGCCTAGCCAAGGTGCTGATCGACGCCCTCGGAGCTTCCAGTGCCGAGATCACATAGCCTTCAACGGCACCCCAAAGGCCGGAGACTTCGATCTGGTCTTCCGGCATTCCCGCGCGCAGGCAAAGGTGTCGGACGAGCGCTGCCAGCGACACCGCGCCCAGCCGCCCTGTCAGCCAGTGGCCCAGCCGCCAATTCGGCCCGTCGGTCCAGACACCAGTCAGTTCGGGAAAGAACGGATAGGGCCGCGCATCCCAGGTCCAGGCGGCGCATTCCGGCTCCGTGACCATCCGTTGGCCATAGATGGCGGACACAGGATTGTTCGCCGCGGCACCCCAGAACAGATACGTCGCCTCGAGATAGGCCCGTTGGATCGCGTCATCCCGCCAACCGCGCGAGAAATAGGGCGTGAAGCTTTCCGAGGACTTGGGATCAAAGAAGACGTTCGGCTGGTTGGTGCCGCGATCAATCGCCGGGCAGCCGAGTTCGGTGAACCAGATCGGCTTGGACTGTGGCACCCATGCGGTGGGCGTTCCGCTCTCCACCCCGCCCGATCGGTTGAAATGCAGGTTTTGCCACCAGGTCCGCAGATCCTTGTAGCGAAACACCCATGGTTTCCCCGCGCCGCCATCGGCGATCGGCGTCCTGACCTGCGCGGCGCGGTCAGCCGGGTTGGCGTAGAACCAGTCAAACCCCTCGCCACCGGTGATGTTGGATTGCAGATAGGCGCGGTCGTAGATCGCGGCGGCCAATGCAGCGTCGGCATGGTCAAACCCATCGCGCCAATCGGACAGCGGCATATAGTTATCGATGCCGATGAAATCGATGTTGCTGTCGGACCAGAGCGGGTCGAGGTGGAAGAAGACATCGCCGCTCCCATCGGCAGGGTGGTGCCCGAAGTATTCCGACCAGTCGGACGCATAGCCAATCTTGATTCCAGCGCCGAGGATCGTGCGCACATCGCTGGCGAGGGCTTTGAACGCGGTAACGGCAGGATAGGTGCTGGCCCCTGAGCGGATGGTGGTCAGGCCGGGCATTTCCGATCCGATCAGAAAGGCATCGACGCCCCCGGCGGCTTTGCACAGTTGGGCGTAGTGCAGGATCATCCGGCGCAGCGACCATTCGCCGACCGGACCGGTCCAGCTGACATCGCTGCCTGAAACATTGAAGCTTGCGGGCATGGCGGTGCCGAACAGAGCCGATACTTGCGTGGTGGCCGCGGCGGTTTTGTCTACGGTTCCCGCATAGCCCGCCGCTGGGGAACAGGTGATCCGGCCGCGCCAGGGGAAAGTCGGCTGGCCGATACTGGCGGCATTGGCGCTGTATGGATTGGGTTTGGTATTGCCAGATGGCACGTCCATCAGGATGAACGGATAGAAAGTGACGCGCAGGCCCCGCGCTTTCATTTCCCTGATCGCTTGCACCACCGCAAAGTCAGCTGGCGTGCCGCCATAGACCGGGCGGTCCTCGGCATCACGACTGACCAGAAACGCGTCGGCCCGGCTGACACCGTTCACGGACCATGCCGAGGGCGTCGTGGTCTTGGCGGCTACCTCCACGCCGGGGCGCACTTTGCAGTTCCCTGCGCGCAGGTCATCGCCAAACCACGCCACAACCAGTGACACAGATTCCAAGACGGGAGCCATGGATTGCAGCCGGTCCAGCGCCACAACGATGTCCGATGTATCGGCAATCGCGTTCAGGTTTTCCGCAGTGGTCGCGCCGCCAGCGCCTGAGGATTTCTTGACCGTGGCCGTCGCATAGCTGAACTCACCCGACGCCGGGATCAGGGTCACGGCCTTCACCAGCCCTTCGGCGGTGTCAGCATCCGCCAGCGGGCGGAATACCTCGAAGCTGATCTGTGGCAGACGATTGCCGAAGGCGCTGAGGTCCAGTTCCTCGAAAACGACATAGGCCGTACCGCGATAGGCTGGGGTGTTGGCCGCCCCCATTTTCGCTGAAATGAACGGGTCAGCAGTTTGGGCCTCGTCGCCCGGATACCAGCGCCAGGTGACGCCCGTCATGTCCATGGCCTTGCCGTCGGCCCAGACCCGGCCAATGCCAGTAATCTTCCCTTCGCAGAGCGCTACGGCGAAGGATGCAAAGTACAGATACTCGGTCGTCGTGACCTTGGGTCCGCCACCCTTGCCACCGCCCTGATTGGTCGTGTTGGTCTCCTCGCGGAAATCCGTGGCCCAGATCACGTTGCCGCCGATCCGCATCCGGCCAAAGAGGCGTGGGATCACGGCCCCTTCGGTCGAGGAGGTCATGCGCAAGCTGTCGAGCCGCGCGCCCTCGATGCGTTGCGCCGGGGCCAGCGAAGAGACGATCCAACTGTCGACCACCGATCCGATGCTTGATCCGATGAAGCCGCCGATCGCTGCGCTGGAAAAGCCGAGGATGGACCCACCAATGCTGCCGCCAATCGCGGAGCCGACGGCACCGAGAACCAAAGTTGCCATGTGTGAAGTCTCAGCTTTGAGGGAACAGGAAAGCGAAGGCGATGCGCCGCCGCCACGCCGGGGTCAGGGCTTCTTCGATGACACCCAGCCGTTCGTAGGAGTGAATGAAGTGGTCGGGTCCGGTCAGGATCCCGACATGCTTGGCGATGGCGCGGGGTGCCATCCGGAACAGGACCAATGCGCCTGGACTGGCCTCGGTCGGGACGATTTCCTGCATCATCGCCCTTGCCCCCTCGGCCAGCACCTCGCGCGGGCCGGTCTCGCCCCAATCCCGGCTGTAAGGCGGGATTGGAAAAGGCTCGTCGCCCACAACCTCGCGCCAGACGCCGCGCGCGAGGCCAAGGCAATCGCAACCGACCCCATGCAAACTGGCCTGATCGTGGTACGGTGTGCCGAGCCAGCTGCGGGCAGTAGCGATGACGACGTCTGGGTTGGCTGCCGATTGGAATGACGTCACAGCACTTCTCCTTCATAGCCGCCATCTTGGCTCGCATAACGCAGCACGGCATCCTGGCCGGGGATGCTGGGGAAGCCTCTGAAATTTGCGACGTTCGCGAACTTCGCGCTACAAGTGGCGACGCGTTTGTCGCAACCAGCCCGCGCAATGAAGCTGTCGCCCTCGGCTATGGTGCGCACCGGCGCTTCCAGCAGGGTTAGTGTCGCGATGGCATCGGCCAATCCATGGGCCAGAACTTCGGTAATGCGCCCGTTATTTGCACCACTGGTCCAACTCAGGGTGCCTGAGGTAAACCATCCCGCCTCGAATGCCGACAGCCCCAAGGCCATGAACGCTCGGTCTCGCAATAGGTCGGTGACCACTCCCGTGCCCTTGTAGATAGCGTTATCCAAATCGATCCCGCACCGCGCGTCGCCCAGCGCGGCATCGCACCCGGCCTGAAACGTCCGTCCAACGGTCTGGCCCAACACATGCGCCAACGACCTGACTTCCGCCACGAAAGCCATCCGCCCGCGCCTAATTTGACCCACAGCACCGCGCCGCAGCAGAACCCGTTGGCTGGTGTCCGCCCAGTTCACCCGCCACAACTCCACCGCCGCGTTGTCCCAGCACCCGTCGAGTATGTCGGTCTCGGTGATGCGATCCGAGGTCAGCACGCCACTCGCGTCCTGCGCGTCGACGGCAAGGTCGGAGCCGGATCGGATTTCTGAGGCGGCAAACCCGCTTTCGGGCTCAAAATCGGTACCATCGAAACTGAGGGCGCGGTCATGGTCGGTGAAGCCGAGCGCCACGCCATCGCTGCGCGAAATCCGCCAGCACCAGGACAAAGTTGTCGTGCCATCGTCCAAATGGGCCTGCAACGCAGGGGAAAGGGATTTCATCTGCGGATCTCCAGCAAGGGGATAGATGTGATTGAGCCCAACCGTTCAATGTCGAGCGTGACATCGAGCGTGTCGGTGTCGAACCGGACGGGCACATCGAATTCGAAGCCTGCGGTGATTGCGACGCCTGCACCGGGGGCGGTGGCGAAACTCACGCTGCCGGTGGCGGTATCGGCGCCCCAGCCTGACATCTGCTCCACCCCGTTCAGAGCGAGGCGAATGCTGCCTGCGACCGGTTTAGCGATGGCGCGGGTCCAGCTTTGGGCACCGGAGGTGTAGCGTTTCAAGAGTGCGAACGTGGAGACAGCACCATTGCCGGTTCCGATGAGCTGGTCGGTCGGGGCGACCGCCTGCGAGGGAAGGCAAGACTTGTAGTCAGCCCAATCCTTGTAGCGGAACCCGTGCAGGCGACCGTTGCGGGCCTCGAAGAAAGCAACCACCGCCGCCAGATCGTCGGCACGGCGAATGCCATATGCCACATCATAGCGACGACGCGAGTTAGCCCAGCTGGCGTTGCGCTCTTCATCGCCGCTTGCCAGTTCGACCACTTGCGTGCGCCGTTCGGGGCCGCCGCGCGCACCGCGGCTGATGTTGTCGGGAAATCGAACCTCATGAAACGCCATCACATTCCCCTCCTGCCGAGGGATACGGCGCGAGCAATGTCGGCTGCGACCTGCGTGCGGGATTGCCGGAAGCTTTCGGCGTCACGCGACATGATGGTGACATTGATGGCAGGCGCGGAAGACTGCTCCTGTCCATAACCAGCGGCCTCGCGACGGGATAACACCCGTTCGCCGCGTTGCAGGATCGCTGGCACCTCATCCGGCTTCAGCCCGGCCCAGCCCCCAGAATGCATGCGTGGGGCACCGGCGAACGCCATCGCTGGCACCATGCGGCCCGGGCCCGATGATCCGACCGTGCCACCGGCATGCAGGATGTCGGCGAACAAACCGCCAGCACCGCCCAGCGCGCCGGAGAGCGCATTGGCGATAGGCCCGAGGATGAACCGCCGCGCGGCCAGCTTGGCCAGATCGGCAATCATCGAGGTGACGAGATCGCGGAAATCGAGCTTACCGGATTTGACGAAGTCGGCCACAGCGTTTTCCGCGCTCTGGAACGCGCCAACCAGTGTCTGGCCGATATCGCCTCCAATATCGCGGGCCTTTGCAGCATAGTCGGCCAGTGCCGCCGTCACAGCGCCCCAGCCTGTTGCCGCTTGTTCGGCACCCGCAGCCGCCGCCGCACCGGCATTGCGGGCCGCACCGCCTGCGCCATCTGCTGCAGTGGCGGTGTCATTCAGCCCGGCCGCCAGCGCATCAGCAGAACTGGCAGCATCTGCCAGCGCGGCGTCCGCCTCTGATCCGGTCCCAGTGACCGCGTCGCGCAGCGCTTGCCAACTGGCGAGCGGCCGAACTGCTGCATCTGCGAGCATGCCAACTGCCTCGCGATATCCGTCGGCGCGGCCGCGCGCATCCTCGGCCAAGGTGCCAAGGCCAAGGTCAGGCGGTTCGAGATAGGTGCGGGATAGCGCAGCTGAGAAGGCATCGGCGGCGGCAGTTCCGGCGGTCGTGGCCGCCCCTTCGAAGGGGTTTCCAATCCGCCCGAGTTCCAGCGGATCAAGCGTCCCGATCCGGACGCCGCCTTCGCCCACTGCCCAGTCGGGCAGCAGCGCCAGTGCTGCATTGAGACCGGTGATGAAGGTGTTGATGCGGGTGACGACACCGTTCAGCATTGCTTCGACGCCTGAGATCAGTCCGTTCGCGGCCTGGAAGGCAAAGTCGCCGATGGCACCGGGGAGACTGCCCCAAATTGCGACCGCTGCATCATAGGCGCCTTGGAAAATGGCCGCCGTCCGGTCGCCGAAACTGACGACGCCCGCGATGGTACCCTCAAGCGCCGAAAGCCCCGCTGCTTTCAGACCTTCCCACCCGGCCGCCATATTGGCAAAGGCGGCATCGAACGACAGCCCCGTCCGGGACCATACCTCTTTCGCAAGATCGCCCAGCAGCCGGAACGTCTCGCCTACGCCGCCAACCCGGTCCACCAGCTGCGAGAACTGATAGACCAGCTCGCCAGCGCCGACGATCAGCGCCCCAATGCCGGTGCGGATCAGCGCCCCGCGCAGGAAGACCAGTGCTGTGGCGAGGCCACGGACAGAGAGCGCCGCGGCTGCCAGCCCCGCCACCCAGCGCCCGGCTATGACGGCGGCGAAGGTGGCGGCATAGGTGGCGAGGCGACCGAGGTTGCCAATCAGCGCGTCGATGGCCGACCGCAAGATTCCACCGTCTGAGGCAAGTGCCACGAATGCGTTTGCCAAAGCCTCAAGAGAAGGTGCCACGGCGACGGCGATCCGGTTGCGAAGGCCCTCGAACACCAGCGACAGTGTGCCAAGTGCCACCTGCGTGCGCCGCAGGGCTTCGATTGCGTCGGTGTCCAGAACCGCGCCAAGGTCAGCCGCCTGGTCGCCCAGCCGCGCCATTTCCGCGCCCCCGTTGCGCAGGAGCGGCAGCAGTCGGGTGGCATCGGATGCCATGGCTTCCAAATAAAACGTCATCTCCTGCTGGCCGAGCCCGGCGCGTTCCAGCGTGTCCACATAGAGCTGCAGCGCCTCAGGCCCCGACAGCCGCGCAAACTGATCAGCCGTGACGCCCACGCGCGGGGCTACGCTCTCGAAGAAATCCGCCATCGGCCCACCGCCAGTCTGCAGGAAGTCCCCGACCCGGTCGTTCACGTCCTTCAGGATATCGGCGAGCTTTTCCTGCTCGATGCCGACCGTCCGCGCGCCTGCCGACCAACGTTGCAAGGCGTCAGGCGTGGCATTAGCCACTTGCGCGAACTGGCGGATTTGGGTCGCACTCTCGGCGGTGGAGCGCACAATCAGGCCGAGCGACGCGGTGGCGGCAGCGGCGGCTGCAGACATCGCGATGCCTGCCCGGCGCGCGAAACCTGCAAGCCGGGTGTTGGCCAGTTCCATCTCGCGGGAAAGACGACCAAACCCCTTTGCCCCGGCCACGCCGACACCCTCCAGCTCGGCGCGGACCTGACGGCCGCCCTCCGCCACGAGGCGCACACTGACCCGTTTCTCAGCCATCGCGGCCACCTTCCATCTGTTCGTTCAGTTTGCGCACCATCACCGCCTCGATCTCGGGCAGCAGTTCGGCGGCGATCAGGGCATCTATGCCCAGCGCGCGAGCAAGAGACAGCGCCGCACCCATGTCCCAGCCGAGCACAGCGCCGGGGATCACACGCAGTTGCCCGCCAAGGCGGCCGACGAGGTCCCAGACCTGCCAGCCCTCTGGCGTCTGCGGTCGGTTCAGTCTTGCGGGGCAGTCCGGGCAGCGCCCCGCGCAGGCTGCGCAGTAGCGGTCGCCCCCGCCGAAGGACCAGTCGGCAAGGGCGCGGAGGCGTTTTTTTCGGCGTCCAGCAGCAGGCCGCGCGCGACATATTGGGTCTGGAACGCCTCAAAAACCGGCCAGATTTCCAGCAGGGCGTCGATCCCTTCAGGGCTTACGGGCACGATATTGCCCGCATCATCGCCGACACCCTCCCAATCCAGAACCGCACGGCGGGCGACCGCCTTGGCCATCGCGAGGGCCATTTCCTCTTGGGTGGCGCCCTCGGGCAATTCCTCGACGGCCAGATCGGCGCGGGCTGAGACCATCAGTGCAGTGGTCAGAGGCCCCACAAGTAGGCGCAGGTCGGGGGTGAGGTCCAGCCACTCCGGCGCGGCGGTCAGGTTCAGTCGGATCATGATCAGTATCCTGTAAGTGTGTTGACGAGAACGACGGTGCACATGCGGGCCGGGCTGGTGGCCTTGGCGGCCTGCCAGTCAAAGCTGGCCTGCACGCCCTGTGGCCCGGCAATCTCGATCCGGGGAATCGGCAGGTACACGGCATGTGCTGTGAAGGTGAAACTCGCACTGGCCCCGAGGCTGTAGTTGAACTCCAACTCGCAGGGGCTGCCGTCGATGGCTTGCGTCACCAGCGTCGTGTCGGAGAACCGCACTTCGATCCGGCCCGTCAGCGCCGCCATAGTGGGGTCAGCCCCATCAATGCGGCCATCGCCGCGGATGGTCTCAATGCGGTCGAGGTTGTTGGAATAGGTGATCTCGGCAGAGACCACATTGCCCAGCGCGGTGCCATTGCGCTTTACGGTGCCGTTGAAATGGCCAAAGCGTTGCAGCCCGAGTGCGGTCGGCGTGCCTGCAGCGGTCGTGGCGGCGATTGTCTCGCCTTGGGCGATCAATTTTGCAGAGGCCGTCAAAAGGCCGGAACGCTGCATCTGCCAGGACAGCTGATCCAGTACACAGCCGGAATACATCGCAAAGCGGGGCACCTCCGGCATCGCCGTCTCGATCGACATGCTGGGAAGCGTCCAGTTGCCGGACTGGAACGTATGGGTCTTGGGGGTTGTGCCGGTGGTGGTGGGTTGGCCGAACGCCGCCTTCAGCCAAAAGCCGAAAGCTTCCACATCGATGGGGATCACCACCTCACCGTCGGCGGTGACCGCGTCCTTGATCGGGGCCAGAGGATCGCGGCCATAGCCCAGCAGTTCGGATTCCAGCAACGGCTGTTCCGACCCGAGCGTCGCCCGGGCGAAGGGCATCAAGCGGAACCCACTGACCGGCGGGGTGCCGTAAACGGTCTCATACGCAAGCGCCATCTGCGCCCGCGCGCCTTGCGCACGTGCCATGGAAGTCTCCTCGATGTTGGGGATGTCAGGCCAGAGGGCCCGTGGTGGAGTAGTGCAACACGACGGTAATGATCGCCGCCTTCAGTGCCGCCGCGCCCTCGATGGGCAGATCGACCGACGCCGGGGCTTCTGGTTCGACCCAATCGCAAAGACCGCCCAGCGTGCGGTCGGATTCAAGTGCAGTGCCAATGGCGGCGATCAGGGTGTCGAAGGCGCTGGCCCTGCCATTCGGGGCCTGGACGACGACCTCCAGCTCGGCCCGGTGCTGGAAGTGGTAGCGCAGGGGCGACAGTGTCACCTCGGGCTCGCCCGGCTGGCCGTCGCGCAGGATGATCAAGCCGGTTGCCGGGATCCGTTCGGGCAGGACCCCATCGCGCAAAACAAGTGCGGCAAGCGGCTGCAGCCGCGCGTGTAGCGCGGCGAGGACGGATTCGCGGGTGGTGGGCATGGTTTGTCCAATAATCAGTGGCCGGATTGACCCCAAACTGTCGGATCCTGCGTGCCAGCCTGACGGCAGTTAAACGGTTGCGCGGCTCTGATCTTATGAAAATGCTCTTCCCACTAGTCATTCACTGTTCCTTCATCTTGCGTCGTGCTCGATCAAGAGTGGTATACAGTTACACGTTACGTTTCGAACTGGTGAGGGGAAGAGGGCCGAAATGGTTGATGTCGAAGCATTGCCAACGAAAAGTGAGAAGATGTGTATTTTCTGTGGCAAACCACCAACAATAAAGAATAAGGAACATGTCATTCCTAAGTGGCTCATCGCACTCACAGGTGATCCTAAAAGGCTTTGGCACCTAGGGGTAGAAACGAGCGATCCAAACAGAAAGCCTCGCAATTTTTCTGCTCAACAATTTCAGTTTCCCGCGTGCACAGACTGCAATGAGCGATATTCTAACCTTGAGGGAAGAACCAAAGGGTACATGGTTCGACTACTAGCAGGTGGCAATTTGACCGGGGCTGAGTGGGACGACCTGCTCGATTGGTTTGATAAGGTTCGAATTGGCCTTTGGCTGGGCAACATGCTGTTGAACAAGGACTGGCCAACACCGGCACCAAAGTTCTACATCGATGAACGTCTTGGCAAAAAAGATCGTTGCGTCCTCGTCTATCCCAATCGGCCTGATTTTAGAGGTTTGGTTATGAGTGGGGCTTCTGATCCCGTGTTCATGCACAAACCATCGTCATTCATTCTCGCCATTAACGGTCTAATTTTTCTGAACCTTTCCTCGGAGTTACTACTCTCTCAAAATATGGGGTTCCCTTACCCTAAAGACGTTTCGCACAGGGACGGACGGGTATATATCGACAACTATGTAGCCAGCTCAGAACCGAAGCTGCCTGTATTAGAATTCCCTTTTCACCAACCTCAAATCGGCGTCTATCAATCGATCCTGATTGAAGCTGCTATGGATGATGAAAACTACGCGGCTTTGATCGAATCGGAATACACTGCGTCTAAAATCATCGGGCGACCCTCAATGAAGACACAAATATGCACTTTTGGAGATGGAGGGGCAAAGTTTCATACTCCGAGCGAAGAAGTAGAAAAGTTGAGGCTGTCAGAGAAAGATCTGAAGCCATCAAGTGAATACTACTCTCAACTCTATCGCTATAGACAGTATGACCTTGATGTCGCAAAGGCCCATTTTCCAGATAATAGAAAGTTTTTGGAATTCTTAAACCAGTATAATCTAGGCGCCATCGAACAAGCCCACGAATTATGATTGGTCAAAGAATGTAGAAAGCTCGGTGAGTCACTTTCTGGTGAGCAGACATCAAAAAATCACCATACGCAAAGCGGCGTTGTCTGCAATGCCGACATCAGCTTCCTTTTCCCTACACCCACCTCGCCACAATCAACCCCGGCACTCCATCCACCGCCTTCTCTGCATCCCGCGCAAGATCCAGCCGCTTGCGCAGTTTGACCTGCGGCACCAGCAGGAAGATCGGGACCGTCGCCAAGCCGCGCCCAGTTTTGGACCTGGACGCCACCGCGCGCCCTTTTGAATTCAACCGCCCCTCGGCCACCAGCAGGCTTGGCCCGCGACGGCGATAGATGAACCGCAGGCGCAACCCCGTACGGCGCTCCCATTCGCCGGGGGTGATGCGGCCGCCTTTGGTGCTTTTGCCAGCTGCCGGGGTTGGGATGGCCAGCCAGAACCCGTCTTTCGACCGGATCAGCGGACCCGTGTCATGTGCGCCTATGATGACCGGGGCGTTGGACCAAACCAGCGCCGCCGCGTTCAGGCTGTCGCCGGATTTCGGAAAACTGGCGAGGCGGATTGAGTTGCCCAGCCGCGTCCCCAGCCCTGCGCCAGTGATCTGGCCACGCCAGGCGGATTTCAGGGAGGTGCCAGCCTCGCGCATGGCGGCAGACACTGCCTTTTCTCCGGCTGCGATTTCCGCCTGCATCAACGCGACAAGGTCGGGGTCGAACGCGATCTTCAACTTCATGATGGGCGCAGGTCCAATGACCAGATCAGGCGTTCGCGGTCGCGGATGGGCTCTCCCTGAATGGTGAAGCTGTCAGCGCCGATGACGATCAGATCGCCCGCTCGCAGTTCGGGCAGGTCGTACACGCGCACATCCACCATCAGCGTGTCACTGACAAAGCGCCCAGCGCCAAAGTCTGTGATGCGGTCCGGGGCGCGGCGGATGACGCGGATCGGGCGTTCCTCCGAGGTCGTGGCGGAAATCCAGACTGCGGCCGCCGCCATAGATGGGTTGGCATAGATGCGGTCCATGGCGGCGGCGAAGACGGTCATGATGATTGCCCCGCCTGTCAGTTCGAGGTGTGCAGGCGGATCGCGATGCGCGGCCGCTTGTTCACCGGCAGGATCGACGCCTCGGTCATCAGGTCGATCCAGCGGCCTTTCTCATCAAGGTGCTGGCGAGCGTAGAGCGGCAGGCCGAGGGTGTTTGCCGCTTCCAGTAGGTTGGCTGGGCCGCCGTAAGTGGTGAAGGTGTCCATGGTGCCCAAAGGAAAGGCGATGCCCTCGCTGGCGGGCACCAGCCGCTCGGTCGCCTTGGTCGATAGCGTGACGATGCCAGAATATTCCTCGAACACGATGCCCGCGAAGGGGAAGTTGCGGCGCACATCCTGGCGCAGGGGCTGCGCGCCGGTGGCGGCGTAGAACTTGTAGGCCTCCTCGGTTTTGGGGTGCGCAATCAGCTTGTCGAAGAATTCCCGACTGACGAGGGCATGGACGTCCGTCATGCTTTCTCCGAGGACGTTGTCTTCCATCGACCGCAAGACCTCGCGCACTTTGCCCTGAACGTTGGTGCCTGCCGTGCCCAGCAGGAAATCCACCGAGATTTGCGCGAGGCCGAATTCGGTGAAGTAGTTGTAGAGTGTCGTGCCCGCGCCATCCTTCACGATGCCGCGCAGGGCATTCATCTCCATGTATTCGCGGGTCTGGGCGTGCTTGCGCCGCATCAGCTGCAGCTTTCGGTTCATCACCTCGACCAGCGGGTCGGCACCATCAAAGACGCCCAGCGCGGGCTGGCCCTGAATGTCACCCGGCAGGATCACATCGTCATGCGGGATCCATGGCAGGGCAAAGGACCGCATCGAGCGGCCTTCGCGGGTGCCGACGGTGGCAGGGCCGCCCAGCGGCACCGAGGGCAGCAAGTTCAGCACGCCTTCGTATTGCTCGATGATCACCGAACGCTGGGTGACGCCCTCGAAGCGGAAGAGGCCGATCTGGCCGAGGCGAGTGTAGAGGTTGGGCAGGATGTTGATGGCCTGCGTCATCTCGGCCAGCGAATAGCCGCCAGAGTCAAAGGGATTGCGAACGAGGGTCAT
>Ga0075467_10000766_pt1 | contig 26237 bp, 22 predicted proteins | sample DEB08_DNA_9_FD_75067 | JGI IMG/M metagenome (GOLD analysis project Ga0075467, IMG submission 75067) | Aqueous microbial communities from the Delaware River and Bay under freshwater to marine salinity gradient to study organic matter... | ecosystem: Environmental > Aquatic > Marine > Coastal ... | reverse complement strand
GAGATCGTCCGAGATACTCATGATCTTGCCAAACATCTGGTTGGGCTCCTCGCTGACGCCGATGTAGTTGTGAGCCGATTTGGACATTTTTTTAACACCATCGAGACCTTCGAGCAGGGGCATGAGAATGACGACCTGTTGTGGTTGGCCTTCTTCTTTTTGTAAATCGCGACCAACAAGCATGTTGAAGAGCTGGTCAGTGCCGCCGATTTCAACATCGGATTCAACTTCAACGGAATCCCAGCCTTGCATGATGGGATACTGGATCTCGTGGAGGCGGACTTCCTGACCTTTTTCAATGCGGGACTTGAAGTCTTCGCGTTGGAGCATTTGCTGCATGGTCACGCGGGCGTTGAGCTTGAGGACTTGATCGTAGTTCATGCTGCGGAACCACTCGCCATTGAAAACGACCTCAGTTTTATCTTTATCGAGGATTTTGAATGCTTGGGTGGTATAAGTTTCGGCATTGGCGAGGACTTCTTCGCGTGTGAGGGGGGGGCGTGCCGCAGAACGGCCGGTGGGATCACCGACGGTTGCGGTGAAGTCGCCGATGATGAGTACCGCCTGGTGGCCGAGCTCTTGAAACTGGCGTAGTTTTTCAATGGCGACCGTATGGCCGAGGTGGATGTCGGGTGCTGTGGGGTCGACTCCGAGCTTAACGCGCAGAGGGCGTCCAAGCCCAAGTTTTTCCTGCAGCTCTTTTTTGCTGAGGACTTTGGCGGTTCCGGCGGTGAGTATTTCCAAGGCGTCTTCGACAGAATGTGTCATAGCGCGCGGAGATTGGAATGATTGAGGGGCTGTGTCGAGCCGGAAGATAGGACTTTACCTTATGGGGGGGTGCCGCATATATATTCTGACAATGGACGAGAAAGTGTCACCCTATCAAGTTTCTGAAAGTGGCATGGCACCGGTTTCAGAGCAAAACCAGCCTCCGGCTGGCCAGTCATCGATTCCCAAGGTCTTTGGTATTATTCATATTGTCTATGCAGCCTTTGGAATCATATTAAGTCTGGCGAGTGTGGTAGCCTTGTTTGCAGCTAAAGCGTTTGTGGGGAGTTTGGAAGGAGAGGGCAATGAGTTCGATGCGATGTTTGATGAGCTTGGCGGCCTGATGATCTACATCTATATGGACGCTGCCGTTAAGGTTATTCTGGGGGTGGTGTTGCTGATTGCAGGCATCGGTTTACTGAAGAAAAAGCTTTGGGCTAAGAATCTCAGTGTTTTTTGGGCTGTTGCGCGGATCGTCGCCGCGGTAGGTATGACGCTTTTGACCATGGGGCCAGCAAGAGAATTTAACGAAAAAATGAGCGAGACGGGAGGCTCTCAGCAGGAACAGTTCCAGCAAGCACTTCAGGGGGCGGGTAATATTGTTGGGATCATCTTCGTTTGCATCTATCCTGTCTTAACGATGATTTTTTTAACAAAGAAGCATGTTACGGACTCGCTGAACTCATCAACCCAAGCTTGAGCCTTGGAGTTTTTTCTGCATCATCAGTGATTTTTGACTTTGCAAGGTGGGGTGAATGGCTTATCCCCGCCCCGCGATCTTCTTGATTAAGAATGTAATGGTGACTGTAGCTCAGGGGTAGAGCCCCGGATTGTGATTCCGGTTGTCGCGGGTTCGAATCCCGTCAGTCACCCCATTTTTAATATCAGGCATAGTATCTTTGAAGTGTAGGTGCTGAGTAATACGGCTAGTGCTTTTGACCAGTGCCGGTCTTTCCTTCTTTTCCTCGTTGGTTTTTTTATCTAGCGTCTTGCAGGGAGGTGTATGGGCATCTCGATAGGTATAAGGGAAATTTTATGTTAACATTGGAAGAGGTCATTGGTTATCAGTTCAGCGATGCGTTGTTACTGAGGGAGGCGCTGACGCATCCAAGTATGGCGTATGAGAGCCAGGCCCCATGCCCTGATAACCAGAGGTTGGAATTCTTGGGTGATGCTGTCATCCAGCTGGTGCTCACTGAGCGTTTATACAAGATGTTCCCCGATTTTACCGAGGGGCAAATGACCAAGCTCCGAGCGCGCCTGGTATCGCGCACTGCCTTGCACCAGTTTGCCGCGGGGATGGATCTCGGTAAGCATGTCATGATGGGCAAAGGGGAGGAAGCTACTGGAGGACGCCACAGGCCGTCAACCTTGGCCGATGCCTTTGAGTCGGTGATGGGTGCAGTTTATCTCGATGGGGGGCTTGAGGCGGCGGCGAACACCATTGAGACGATTTGTAGCCCATGGATTGAACAGTTGGCTGAATCACCTGTCGAAAAAAATCCTAAGGGTCAACTGCAGGAGGAACTGCAAGCATTGGCTCCCGAAAGTCCCTGCTACGAAGTGCTCAAGGAGGCCGGGCCGGATCATCAAAAGACGTTCAGAGTTTGTGTTGAGTGGAAGGGACTTGTGCTGGGCGAAGGGGCGGGAAATAGCAAAAAGAGCGCGGAAATCATGGCGGCAAAAGACGCGCTTAGAAATAGGAACTGGAAGAACTTGCCGAGCTAGGGAGTAGGGTTTCGCCCAGTGGGGTTTTGTCCCGTGGGTGAGACCGGAGACATCAAGCCGTCCAGCGGGCTTATCGGGCTTATCGGGCTTTTAGCCGCGCAGCAGGGTGAGTATGGCAACACTGTCCGCTCCATGTTCCAGCATGACCTTGGTGCATTCATTGGCTGTTGATCCGGTGGTGAAGACATCGTCCACAAGGATGATTTTCTGGTTTCGAATCGTCGATTTGAATGTTGTTTTCAGCTCGAATGCCCCAAGAAGGTTTTTGAGCCTTTCGCCGCGGCTATAACGCGTCTGCGTCGCAGTGTTGCGCCTACGTTTTAGCGCATTTGCCACTGTCATGCCGGTGAGCTTTCTCAGGCTTGATGCCAGTTCCTCTGATTGGTTGAATTTTCTTTTTCTAAGCCTTTTCTGATGCAATGGTACGGGAACCAAAATCCCGTTGGCAAGATAGGGTTCGAATCTGGTGTCATCGAGCCCGGTTTTAAGGAGTCGCCCGAGCTCATGGGCAAGGTGGATTTTCCGACGGTATTTAAAATCATGTAATAAGATCCTACTCTCATCCCTGCTCCGCAGGGCGGCACGGGCAAATTCAAAATCGAGTTTGAGGTCATGGCAGTTAGGGCAGATGAAATCAGTTGAGATCTCGCCGTCATAGCACTCACCGCAACGGGAGCAATAGGGGCTTTCGATGTAGTGGAGAGACTCTGAGCACGATTCACAAAGGTGTCTACCATGGGTGAGTGTGTCCTTGCAGATGTGGCAGTTCGCAGGATAAATGAAGTCAAGGATTCTGCTGGTTCTTATGAGCATGTGAACTTATGGGGGATGTTGTTTCAGTGGAATACCCAGGTCATTTTACGCTTCAAATTGGCGTTTTTCTTCAGAAATCTGGACGAAAACGTGTAATAACAGCCCTGTTGTGATCAGCAGTAAAAGGGGAAGTATGCCTGAGATGCCATCAGGGCCGATGAGTAGCTTGGACAAAGATGGATGGTCGGGATTGAATTCAGTTATTTTTTGAAGGGAGCGGTGGGAAAATATCCAACCGGCATGAAGGCCAATGGGCAGCCAAAGTGAGCTGCTCCGGTAGCGAGCGTAGGCTAGGATGAGGCCCATCGTGGCCAAGGATATAAAGCCGAAGGCAAATTGTTCGGGTCTCAGCAGGTGTTGCGACACCAGCTTGAGCATGATGAATCCGGCATCAGCGGCGCATGGGGCATCAATCTGGACGTCCTCGGGCGGCAGAAAAAAATGAATAAAGGCGTAGATGAGTGATACGAATACGATGGCGGGTGTGGGGCGCATGGCTCGCATAAAGATGCCCAGAATTATTCCGCGGAAGATCCATTCCTTAAAAATGGCAAGGATTGCTGCTGATGCCATTGCGTTGCATGTGTTCTGCCACCACTGGACAGGGTGATCGAGGGAGAACCAGCCGATGGCGAGTAGTGACCAGACTGCCAGGGTGAGCAGCCCACCTGTGAGCAGAAAGCCGGTAGCCAGATGCAATCTGGCATGAGGATTGTGGCAGAGTGCCTGACCGTTTCCGTGGGCGATGGTGTGTTCTGGAAGCTTGATGCGCCATGGACTGGGCAGCGGTTGGCTGTTTTTGTTACCCAGATTCAACCACATAATGAATGGTCCGGCCAGAAGCAGGGCGCAGAGGATGAGTGAGTAGTTGAAATAGCTTGAGAAACCGGCAATCGCAGACTTTTGAGCCAACCAGTTCATGATGACGTTGAATTGACGTGATTCTCCAACCTCAGCTAGGAACTTGCCGAGGTTATAGAGCCATGGTGAGATGATGGCTGCACAGACAACGGTAAGGATGAAAAAGACGAGGAGTTTGGTGAGGTCACTCTGGATGAGACGTTTCACGATTCCCATTGTCATCAAAACATGGCATCACGTCAATGTCTGGGATCTATGAAATTTCATATTCTCATTAGCTGGGATTGAGCTATAAACAGCCGCATGCAGAAACACCAGTGGCGGGAGGAGGGCGAGGATGGTAAAAAGTTTTTTCGCGCCACCTATCATGCCGGCAAGTGGGAATTGTATTCCCAAATAAAGGGAGACGAGGAGTGGGTGCATCATAATCCCATTCCGGTGGAGTTGTTGGAAAAACTCCGGGAAGTGATGTGGAATAAATATCAACGAGGGAGATGTCCTCACAAGCTCGTCACCAAAATCGACAAGATGCTGGGAAAAGACTAGTCACTTAGTAAATCTGGCCTATTGGCCTTGGTGCGCGCCAGGCATTCAGCCTCTTTCCAAGCGGCAATTTTGCCGTGGTCACCGCTTAGCAGGACATCGGGAACTTTCATACCGCGGAAATCGTTTGGCTTGGTGTATGCCGGTGCCTCGAGCATCTGAGGGTTAGTGAAGGATTCTTCTGCTGAGGACCTCGCGTCACCGAGCGCTCCTGGCAGTAGGCGGACGATGGCATCGGTCACCACGGCAGCAGCGATGGCGCCATTGGTCAGGATGTAGTCACCGATAGAAATTTCCTCATCAACGATTGCATCGATGACACGCTGGTCCACGCCCTCGTAATGGCCGCAGAGAATGATCAGGTGACTGCAGCAGGAGAGTCGTTGTGCATCGGATTGTTTGAATGGTTTGCCCTGTGGGCTCATTAGGATGACGAGGGTGTCTTCTTGTTTGAGTTCCTCCACCGCGGCAAAGATGGGCTCGGGCATGAGCAACATTCCCTGGCCACCGCCGCAGAGATAATCGTCGGTTTTGCGGTGTTTGCCAGTGGCCCAATCCCGTAGCTGGTAGGCATGAATATCGGCGAGGCCTTTTTCACGGGCACGCTGGATGATGCTATCACTCAGGGGGGCGAGGGCGATTTCTGGGAAAAGTGTGATGATATCGATGCGCATGCGGGCCCAGAGTCCGGAATCCTGCGGCAACAATCAAGAAGGAAGAGGAAAGATTGAAGTTTGCAGTTTTTTCTCAGCAAGCTATCCATGTGCTGGTGAGCGCAGCAAATCAGAAGTCGATTTATGTCGTAGCAGGCGAGCTCAGTGGGGATACCCACGGTGCTTGTCTGATGGAGGCATTACTCGCCCAGGTGCCAGGTGTCACATTCCACGGTCTCGGTGGTCCCGCGATGCGGGAGGTGGCGGGCGACGGGCTCATCGACTGGGTCGAGGATGCTGCGGTGATGGGAATCTGGGAGGTATTAAAGCATTACAAATGGTTCAAGCAACGATTTGCTGAGGCGCTTGCTGAGCTCGAGCGGCTCCGGCCGAATGTCCTGATATTGATTGATTACCCCGGCTTTAATCTGCGTCTTGCTCATGCCGTAAGGGAGAAACTGCCGGACACCAGAATCATCTACTACGTCAGCCCACAGGTGTGGGCTTGGAACAAGGGGCGGATCCCGAAAATGGCCGAGACGCTCGATCTGATGCTTTGTATTTTTCCATTTGAAAAAGAAATTTTTGAATCCGCTGGGTTGCCCACTGTCTTTACCGGTCACCCCTTGGTTGATGAACTGGAGCAAAAGCGGGAAGATGTTACCCGCCAAGAGAACTTGATAGGTTTGTTTCCCGGTAGCCGCGAGCGCGAAGTGGCCAGGTTATTCCCCTTGATGGTGGAGACCGCGCGTCGGATAAACTCGCATCACCCGGAATGGAAGTTCGAGGCTGCCGCAGCCTCGGAAAAACTCGCCAAGCACATGCGGGAGATTATCCGGGCCGGAAAGCTGCCCGATGAATCGATTATTGTAATAAAATCAGGTGTTAGCCACTCGCTGATGCAGCGTGCCACTTGTGGGGTGGTTGCAAGCGGAACAGCTACCTTGGAAGCCGCTGCGCTCGGATTACCCTACTGCCTTGTCTATAAAATCTCCTGGCCTACCTGGGTCATGGGCAGGCTGCTGGTGAAGCTGGACTTCATTGGTTTGGTAAATATCCTGGCCGGAAAAGAAGTGGTTGAAGAATTGATTCAGTGCGATGCCGAGCCGGGGCATCTGGAGCGTAGTCTGTCCCAGCTGATGACCAATGAAGGACGGCGAGAGGCTTTGCGGGAGAAATTACTCGCCACGGCCGCCAAACTTGGGGAAACAGGTGCCCATGAACGTGCTGCTGCGGAGGTGGCTAAGGTACTGCTGCAAGAAGGTTAGCCAAACTCACTATCCAAAACATGCTGGAATCCGATTCAATATCAAACGAAACGCAAGCGCCCCGTATCTATAAGGTTTTACTCATGGTATTACCCGTGGGTGTTGTGCTGGGAACGATCATTTTTATGTTCATGTATTTTTATCTGGAACGTGAGGATGAGAAAAACCACGCCGTGATTGTTTCACACGGACTTCGGGTGAGCGATCTGGAGGATATGGTGGGTAAGTTTACTGATCGCATTGGTGAGCGTGACATTGAGACTGAACAGGGCAGGGTGGGCTTGCGTAGAGCGGCGTCGATGATTGAGGGGCGGCTGGGTCCTCAGAATGTTGGCTACCCGGTCAGGAAGTGTGAGGGCGAGGCGGCATACGGGCTTCTTTGGAAAAGCCTGTCAGTGGAAATTCTTGGCGAGGAAACGCCTGAAGATGTCGTGTTTGCTGCAGTGTCCTACTCGGGGGCCGGCAAGGTTGCCGACGCCAATGCAGTCTCTACCATGATGATGTTGGCATCCTCCATGGCGCGGGAGAAGCCTGCGCGCACGATTCGCTTTGTTTTTCTGCCGCTGAGTCGATCCGAGGAACAACAAAACCACTGGCTCGTCAAGCGGTGCCTGAAACCCGGAGAAAGATGTGCCGGAATTCTCGGGCTACAGATCATGAAGAAAACCCCGGGTGCCGTGGAGCCTGAATGGCAGGTTGTTACACCCTCCCCGATTGACCAGTCCTGGTGGGCATATCTAGCTGGAGCAAAACCCAGCGGCAAATTCACGGGCGGGATAATGCCGACGGCATGGCTGACCCATCCCGTGTTTTCACCCGCTACCTGGATTGAGAAAAAAGACCAACGTCTGTTACGCACCATGGAGGTTGCGCAGGAGATCAGGGGTTGGCTACTCAAGGCCGCTCAGTGAATACGTCCTTCTTGTCAGCAAGTATTTTTGCAAGATGCTAAAATCAAGGCATTGCCAAAAAACATCTTGCCACGGAGGCTTGGCTGGGATAATCCGGCTCCGCACTACCCGTTTCATCTGTGAAAGAGGTTGCGGGTCGTAAGAAAAAAGAGGGGCATTAGCTCAGTTGGTAGAGCACCTGCATGGCATGCAGGGGGTCAGCGGTTCGAATCCGCTATGCTCCATTTTCTTTCCCAAGCAGTAAGGGTCTCAGTAAGGTTTTGTTACCAGCAACCGATGACCATGCCGCCATCCAAGGGCGGTTTTTTTATCCCCACCCCCAACAAAGATTCCAATGGCTATTGAAGGAAAAGAACTCGCTCTCGCATGTGCTCGTGCTGCGGAGGAAATGCAGGCCGAGGATATTCGTGTGCTTGATCTCAAAGGAATCTCCACACTGACCGATTACATGGTGGTGTGCTCCGGCACTTCACTACCGCATCTAAAGGCGGTGATTCGTGAGATGGAAAAGAAAATCATCGAAAAGCATCAGGTTCACTCGGTCAATGCGGAGGGCAATGCGGATTCTCGCTGGGTAGTCATGGATTACATCGATGTCATGGTGCACGTGATGCACGTCGAGTTGCGCGAGTTGTATGCTCTGGAAGACCTCTGGGCCGCTGGCAAAGAAGTTGTTTGGCAGGAGCCGGATAGTAAAAGCTAAAAGCCAACAGCCAACAGCCAACAGCTATGGTTTTTGGGGTAGCGCCCTTTTATCTGAGGAACGATTGCCGGGAGAGTTCGGCATATTTCCCATTGTTGGCCAACAGCTCTTCATGGGTGCCGCTTTCGATGACACGGCCTTGGTCGAGCACGTGGATGGTGTCGGCATTTCGAATAGTGGACAGGCGGTGGGCGATAACAAAGGCAGTACGATTCTCCATGAGGTGATCCAGAGCCTGCTGGATGAGTCGCTCGGTTTCGCTGTCAACAGATGCTGTGGCTTCATCGAGCAGCAGGATGGGAGGATTCTTTAGCAGAGCACGTGCGATGGAGAGTCGCTGGCGTTCTCCGCCGGAGAGTTTGACGCCGCGTTCGCCAACGACGGTGTCCAGTCCCTCGGGGAGGTCACGGACGAATTGCTCTGCGTTGGCGGCGGCCAGAGCGGACCACATTTCCTCGTCAGAGGCGTCACGTTTACCGAGGTGAAGGTTCTCCCTGACGGGGCCGTTGAAGAGGAATGCATCCTGGGTGACGTAGCCGATGGTTGAGCGCAGCGATTTTTTTGAGATGGTATTGAGCTCGGTGCCATCAATGGTGATCGAGCCGGCATCGTATTCGTAGAAACGGCAGAGGAGATTAACGAGAGTGGATTTTCCTGCACCTGTGGTTCCTACCAAAGCAATGGTCTGCCCGGGTTTGGCTTCAAGCGTGACGCCCTTAAGAGTCAGTTGATCGGCGTAGGAGAATTCGAGATTGTTGATTGCCACATGTCCACGGACCGGCTGGAGCAGCGCGACCCCATCGGTGGCATGGATTTCATCTTCCTCGTCGAGAATATTGAATACCCGTTCGGCAGCGGCCCGTGATGATTGGGTCATCTGGTTGAGCTGGTGGAGTCTGCCCAGGGGTTCGTAAAGTGCCCAGATAATGGTGAAAAATTCGAGCAGAATGGCGTTGTCCAGCCCGTGGTAGTAGATCTGCCAGGCCCCGACCGCGAGAACGAGCGCGTAGCCGAGCGAGTTAAAAAAGCTCATGATCGGTGAGTAGACGGCCCATGCTTTCATCACGGTGAGGTTGGCATCACGCACTCTTGAGGATGATTCGTTGAAGCTTTTGAACTCATCGTCCTCGGCGGCATAGGATTTGATTTGCCTGATGCCTGCGATGTTGTCGTGGAGCATGGCGTTCATTTCACCAGTGGCTTTTCTAACGATCCGGTATCGCTTGGCTGCGTGACGGCTATAGAACCAGGCTCCGAGAATTAGCAGGGGCAGGGGGGCAAGTGCGCTGAGAGCGAGAATGGGAGAACGGCTGAAAAGAAAGATCGTGACGATGATAACCTGCAGTAAGGAGACCAGGCCTTGCTCGATGCCGTCGATGAGTAATCTTTCCATTTGCGGGACATCCTCTGCCACCCTGGTCATGATATCGCCGGTGCGGCGATTGTCGAACCACTTAAGGCGCAAGCGTTGCAGCTTCTTGTATAGCGCAGAGCGGAGGTCGTAGATCGCTTTTTGTTCGAAGGTGTTGTTGATCAGGATCCGCAGAAAGTTGAAGAAATCGCGCAGAAAGAAGGCTAAGACAACAATGAGAATAAAGGGGACCAATTTGTCGATCTCACCTCCATCGATCACCTCGCGTTTGACTCGCCCGGTCATCACGGGAAATGCGAGCAGCATCAAAGTCATCAGAATAGCGCATATCAGCTGGGTAGTGGCGAGTCTGGGATACTTGCCGAGATAGGAAAAGATGCGCAAGATTGTCTTCATAAATTACTGATCTGTTGGTACGCTTGGATATGGAGTGATTGAAAGACAAGGAAAAACGTAAGAAAATTAAACAAATTTTACATTGCCCCACCCCCCTAAAAGCATCTAAGTTACCCCTCACACACAGGGATGATGCAATCTCAAAATGTGTTTGATCAATTATGTCGAAAATATTTGGAATCATCGCAGCTGTAATTCTCGCTGTCTCTGCTTTTGTTGCCTGGAAAAACCAGGGAGCCTATCAAAAGGAGATCGATAGGCTTCATACCGAGCAGGCTGAGGAAAAGAGCACAACCCAGGAACTCGAGGGTCAGCAAAAACGACTCAAAGACGCCGAGGAGGCCAAAGATAGTTACTTGGCTAAAAACGAAGAGGTTAAGAAAGATCTTGGGCTTGCTAACGATAGCTATGGCGACGCCAAGAAGGAGGTTGAGGCTCTTCAGGAGACTCACAAAGAGAAGGCAGCTCAAATAGCTGAAGCAAATGATATCCTCAAGGATCTTCCCAATCCTGGGGACCTTGTTCCCAAGGTTAAGCGTATGCAAAGTCAGGTGGTGGAGGCGGAGAATGGCATTGCCACCGAAGAAGCACGACTTGCCAACTTGGCCCGCCAAGAAATGGATCGCAAGGCAAGGATGCAATCTCTTCGCCAAGTGGTTGATGATTATACTACCGGAAATTCGCTCACTAGCCTGAAAACCCGCATCAATTCCATCTACCGCAATTGGGGCTTTGTTATCCTCGCGGGTGGAGACAGACAAGGTGTGGTTTCCGGGTCTAGGCTTGATGTGATGCGCGGAGGGGAAGTCATCGGCAAGCTCAAGGTGACTGCTGTTGAGACTGGTCGTGCTGCTGCTGATATTATTCTCGATTCGGCTGCCGAAGGTATTACACTGCAAGCCGGAGATACCGTGGTAGCTGAGCGTGAGCTTGAGAAACCAGCGGGATCCAATGTCGTGACTGCTCAATGACTCTCCAAGTTTAACATATAAGTCGGGGAGACAATCGAAACTAAAATATACCCTCCCCCCGACACTTTTTCATTTCAAACACACTTTACTGACCATGAAAGCCTTACTTTATGTCGTCGCCATTGCCACCATCCTGACTGGTGGATGGTTCTCTTTTGGAACCATGAAAAAGTTTGCCGAGCTGCAGGATGACCGTGTTGAGCTTGATAAGCAGAACAAGACGCGAAGCGCCTTCATCGTTAAGACCAAAAAAGAGGCCAAGGGCATGGAAGGTGAGCGTGACACGGCGAAGACAGCACTTGCTGAGGCTGAAGCTGAACTAACCAACGTTGAGGCAAATACCAAACTTTCCAAGCGTGAAGAATCACAGTGGCAAAGCAAGATCGCCGAACAAGATAAGCAACTCGCGGAGACTGAGCAGGTCATTAAAAGTATCAAGGAGGCTTTTAAGGAGCTTGGTGGTGACATTCAACTTGAAGAAGTTCCTGCTCTTGTAGGGCAACTTGAAGAACAATTAAAGGACGCCAACAGAAAGCTTGAAGAGTTGCAGGCGCTTTCGGAGGCAGCAAATAAGCGCGTTGAAGCTAACAATATTGTGATTAATGATCTTAGCGAACGCATTCAAAAACGCGCTGAGCGTATTGCGAGTAACAAAGCGGAAGGTGTTATTACTGCGGTGAACCACGACTGGGGATTCGTTATTGTCAGTATTCCTAGTAACATGGCAGTGGAAGAGAGTTCCGAGCTGATTATTAAGCGGGGCGCTGGTTTTATCGGCAAACTTAATGTCAATGCGATTGAGGGGGGGCGTATCGTTGCTGATCTTAATTACAAAAGTATTTCTGCAGGAATGGTAGTGCAGCCGGGTGATTCGGTGGTGCTTGCAAGGCCTATCGCAAACTAAGCGCTGGCGAAGCAGCCGGTCATCAAGTCAGAAGCAAAACATGATGAGATGGACGAGGGGCTGATTTTTCCAGTCCCCTTTTTGATAGATGGAGTAGTCGAAAACCCATGTCATTTTGACGCGTTGAAAACCGGGTTTATCTAATGAATCTCTGTTGTAGATTTTTGAGGATTTCCTGAAGTTCCTTGGCTTCGTTCATCAGGGCTACCATTTGATCGGTTTCGAGATCTGGCTGGCGGAGTTTTGCTCGCACGGCCGCTTCCTTATTCTGGAAGTGGGTGCCCACCAGCATGGAGGTGGTTTCCTCGGCAGCACGGACTGGATTATCAGGCGTCTCCCGTATTTGGGTGTTTCGCAAAGTCAGCTGGTCATCGGGATTGAGGGACGTGAGGTAAGTTTGTACGGCTGCGGGGTTGGTTGGATCCGGTAGCTTGGCGAGGATGTCTCGTAAGATGGATCCTCCGGGAAGCGAGGACATGGGTTCAACGATGGTCTCAAGCTGCTCGCCAAGCCACTCCTGAGCATCACGTGAGGTCAGGGCGAGGTGGCAGAGGTAGGCAACAGAACCGTTGATTGGAGTGGGGGTTGTATTTGTTGGGGCTTGGGTATCGACTTCGTCGTTCCTTGCTTGTTGGCGGGTTTCAAAAAATTTGCTGCGTGCCTGTTGTTTTTCTGCTTCTACTACACTGCCGCGCATTTCTTCAGTACCGATCCCAAGTCTGGTCGCGACTTGATTGATCAGGGCGTCCACGGTGAGTTTATCACCAACATGGGAGATGAGTGTTGCCAGCTCCTTGGCCAAAGTAGCGCTCTCACGCACGGATGAGAGGTCGCGGGCATTGGCCTCATGCTCGAGTTTGACTGCGAAATACTCACGTGCATTTTCCACCAATGCCTTGAATGCATCTGCTCCGTCCCGTTTGATGAGCGAGTCCGGGTCATCCCCATGGGGTAAGGCGACCATCCGGACGTGTATGCCTTCAGGAGCGAGAATGGAGAAGGCCTTGTCCGCAGCCTTGAATCCAGCGGCATCGGCATCAAAGCATATGACGACATCATTGGTGTAGCGTTTGAGCAGTCGGACGTGGTCCGGTGTGCATGCCGTGCCGAGGGTGGCGATAGCACTGCCTATGCCGCTCTCATGACAGGCAATAACATCGATCTGACCTTCGCAGAGAAGGGCATACTTATCCTTGGTCATGTTACGACGGGCCTTGTCGAGGGCGAAGAAGACCTTGGATTTCTTGAACAGTGGGGTCTCCGGTGAGTTGATGTATTTCCCGCTGTTAGGATCGTCACGGAGCTGCCTGCCGCTGAAGGCGATAATATCCCCGTAGTCGTTGTGGATAGGAAACATGAGGCGGCCTCTGAAGCGCACGTAGATGCCGGCACGCGAATTGCGGTCGTCCTTGAGGGCGGCGAGACCACTGTCGCAGAGTTCGCGGCCGCTGAACCCATGATCACGTGCCCAGTTCAAGAAGGTATCAGGGTTTTCAGGCATCCATCCCACGACCCAGCGTTCTGCCATGCCCTGACCATAGCCGCGTGCTTTGAGGTAGTCACGGGCATGCTGGGCATCGGGCGACTCTATCATCAATGCATGCATGAAGCGGGCAGCCTGGTTGTGGAGTTCAAGTAATCTGGATCGCTTTTTTCTACGTTGATCAGCCTCGGGGTCATAGGCGTCTTCCTGCACCAGGACACCGGCACGGTTGGCGAGCTTTTTGAGGGCATCCGGGAAGGGAAGGTTCTCGTAGGCCATGACAAAGCTGATGGCGTTGCCTCCCTCACCGCAGCCAAAGCAGTGATAGGATTGCCTGGCCGGGTTGACCATGAATGAGGGAGTTTTCTCATTATGAAACGGGCAGTTTGCTTTGAAGTTGGAGCCTGAACGTTTCAAGGGCAAATACGAACCTACCAGGTCCACGATATCTGTGGCCGTGAGAATTTGCTCAATGGTTTCTTCCGGGATGCGTCCCATGGCTAGGTTTTAAGATACAAAAGTGAAATGCCAAATACCAATTTCATAGTAAGGCAAAATAATCTTGGAGTCAGGCCATTGTGGCTGTTCATTAGGGCTGTGCAAATGAATGGAAAGAGCAAGGGGGTGGCTTTTATGAAAGCGGGGGATGATGATTACGTTGTCGGCTTGGGGCCATTTGAAGAGCGTGCAGAGGCACCGCAGGAGGGGATTGCGTTTTATTACAATGATTTCAGGTTGTCTGTTGAGCGTCCTTGGAAGATTCCTGCGGAGGTGTTTGAGGTAGGGAACTTAGCTGGGCTGGGTTTTTCTCAGAGTGAGTTGAAGGTTGATTGGGATGAGCTGGAAGCTGATGAGTTCGCTGAGGTATTCACCGAGATCAATGAAATGATCACCAAGGGGGTCATTGAAAAGTCCGTGCCTGTAGCAACCGAAAAAGGCCGTATTTTAGGGGTTGGGGGAGAGCAGTTAATAGGGAGGCTTGAGACGCTGGGTTCACCATTTTACAGCTATGGCTGGAGTAGGGAAGGGCTTGGTTTTTGTGGAGGAACCCCTGAGCTGTTATTCGAGCTAGACGGGCGTCATTTGAAAACCATGGCGCTCGCGGGTACAGCGAAGTCCGATGAACGGGAAGTGTTTGCCGTTGATGGCAAGGAGATTCGGGAACATGAATTTGTAGCACAGACACTGGTGGCCAAGTTATCTGATATTGGTACTGTTTCCCGCGCGGAGCGCAGCATCATGGACCTTGGACAGTTGGTTCATTTTTACACACCTATTGAGGTGGAGTTGTTTGCTGATCGGGGTATGGATGAGCTGATTAGGCGTCTTCATCCAACACCTGCGTTGGGGCCCTTACCTCGCACTGAGGAGACATTACAACTGCTGCTACAATGGCGTAACCGCTTGCATTGTCCGCCTTGTTTTGGAGCGCCGTTCGGTTTGCTGAAAGATGGGGTGTTCCGTTCGGTTGTAGCGATCCGGGGTGTTCATTGGCAGGGGTCTGAGATAGCCGTGCCCTCTGGGTGTGGTGTTATCGAGGCCTCACGTCTGGTTAATGAGTGGCGCGAACTCAGACTCAAGCGGGAGGCCGTGAAGGCGGTGATGCGGATCTAGTGATCGGGCCTTATACCACTTGGTGAAACAAACGAGACGAATGACGGAGCAGTTTCAAGAAACTGCCCGCCCTTACTGGCATACCGGGCAGCTTCAAGTTTGAAACCCTCTTCCTCATCATTCGGTTGGTTTGATTTGCCAAGTGGTATTAATGCGTGCTAAGCATGGAGTGTTTCTGGGAAAGCGATTTTCCAGACTTGCAGGGCTTCCTTGATTTGTTCCGCCTCGCGGCTGCGGGATAGCTCCCAGACAAAGGGTTTGCTGGGATCGATGTGACGGAGTAGTTTCTTGAAATCAAGTTCTCCAGTGAGCGGGACGCGATGGTCGCGATCCGGCCAGTAGACGTCATGGACGTGGCAGCCTATCAGAAAAGGAGCCATCTTGGCGAGCCATTGGTCATGATCTAACAATCCAAGGTTGTGCTTTAGTTGGACATGGCCGAAGTCGTGCCAATAGCCGATCCACGGATTGTCCTTGAAGTGTTCCTGGAGACGAATCATTTCATTTTCGCTGGGAACATCTTCGTAATGGCTGCGTGATTCCACAGCCAGCTGTATTTTGAGTTCTGCGGCTTTTTCGCTGAGTTGTTCGAGTGCTTCGATGGCGCGTTGGTAGTAGAGTGGCGAAATTTTCTCACGCTTGCGTACGAAGTTCAGCTTGGCCTTGGCAAAGCTGAGCTCAAGCTGTTTGCCTTCCTTGCACATGCTGGTGAGGCGGTTGCTCCATTTGCTGGCTGGCATTGGCACAGAGCCCATGTGCATGACAACGTATTGAGCCTTGAACTCAGCAGCAAGTTCCAGCGTCCGCATGGTCAAATCCATGGCGCGCGCCCGTTCGTGTGGGCGGTGCGAGGTAAACTCATAGGCATCGGGAGCATCAATCATGACCTCGACAGGTGAGGGGAAGTAGTTATGGACTCCCGAGCAGCGAAATTTCCCCTCCTGGTAGGCTTTTTTTATTCCAGGGAGCTTACTAATCGTCATGCCGTGGCTGAGCTCTATGGTATCGAAGCCAAGCTCGAGAATTTCATCGATCATTTCATCGCCATCTGAGTGGCGTGAGTTGTTCCAACAGGTAGAAAAGGACAGCATAAAAATATGAAATAGGGAGTAGCTTTCTATTAGGGTAGTCTCCAGGTTTTTTGCAGGCGTCGGTATTCTGATTCAGGGAGAAGGACGTAGACAGGTTTTTTGTAGGGGTCTATTCTAGCAATGAGTTGTTTGAGCATGGATTCGGGCATCGTGGTGCAGCCAGCGGTGGCTTTGCCGCCGCCGCCGCGCCAGATATGAAAGAAGATGGCAGAGCCGAGCCCAGGCACAGGTCGACCTCCGAGTATGGCATCGTTGTGGCCGATGTAGAGCTTGAGTGAATGGGCGTGGTCGTTTTGTCGCATCTGGGCTTTTTGCTCCCAAATGGTTCGAGGCTGTTGGTCTAGGATAATGTGCTTGTTGTAGAGGGGTGAAGTTAGGTCTTCCACCCAGAGGTCTTGTGGAGTGATGCACCGGTAGGGTAGTTGTGGATGTCGTTTAATCTGTGAGGCGTAGCCGTAAGCACCTCCTATCTTAAAAATGCCTGCCGGTGCCCGTTTATCGCCCTCTTTTTTGATAGGTGCAGGTGAACTTATCTTCGGGTGGATGCCTTGCCCCCAACCGAGTCCGCGGCTTCCCAAGCGTCCTTGCCAAGTCTTGCCGATGGCTTTCCATACTCGGCTTTGTTTCTCATAGACTGTCAGTGAAACATAAGATGAATCCCAGCTTGTGGTTTTACCAACGATAATCTGACTGCAATTCTCTGGAACCTGGGCACTTGCCCATGTGATGGTGAAGAAAAGCAAGAAGAGGTTTTTCATGTTCGTTGCTCAGCTATATCCTGGCAGCCTTTGATATCGAGCTTTCCGGAGGCGAGGACGGGAATTTGATCGGTAGGGATAAACATCTTGGGGCACCATAGGCTGGGTAGTCCCATGTCCATGAGCTTGTAGCGTAAATCGATGCATTCCTGATGCAAGGTTTCGCCGCAGATGGTTGTGAGTAGAGCGATGGCTTCACCTTTCTGTTCATCTGGGATTCCAACAACCGCGATGCGTCGTTCGATATCCTGGTCGAGTTTCAGTAACTTGATGATAGCAGCCTCCACCGTTTCGTGGGGTACCATTTCCCCGCCAATTTTTGAGAATCGTGAAAGGCGACCCTCGATGTGGAGGAAGCCATCCTCATCGACACGACCGATATCACCAGTGTTCAACCAGCCTTTTTGAATGACTTCATCAGTTTTTTTTGGGTTATCGAGGTAGCCAGGAAAGACATTGGCCCCCTTGAGCCAGATGGTGCCTTGAGTGTCAAGTGGGCATGGTTTGCCAGTGGCCGGATTGGTGATTTTGATGGCGATGCCGGGAAGTAATTTGCCGACCGAGCCGAAGTGGCTGCTTTTGATGACCGGAGCCTTGCCTTCACGCGGCGGATCAGGAAGGTTGACGTTGGTTGCCGGTGAGGTTTCGGTTAGTCCATATCCTTCCATGGGCAGAATGCCGAATTTTTCTTTGAATGCCTCGGCGAGCGACTTCGGAAGTTTTTCCGCTCCGGTAATGAGGTAATCGAGCGACTGAAGTTGATCCGGTTTTACGCGGCGCATATAACCTCGTAGAAATGTGGGTGTGGAAAGCAACATGTTAGCACTGTGCATGCTGATCAATTCCGCGAGTCGTTTGGTTTCAAGCGGGTTTGGGTAGGTGACCAGATTAATACCCTCGATACAGGGATACCAGAGGGTGACAGTGCTGCCGAAGGAATGAAAAAGCGGCAGGCATCCCAGGATCTTAGCCTCATGACTAAGGTGTATTCTGCAGCCAAACTGGCATACATTGGCGAGGACGTTGCGATGGGTGAGGGGGACTCCCTTGGGTTCTCCAGATGAACCGGATGTGAAGAGAAGAACAGCTTCATCATCTCCCTTTATATCATTGATACCAAGTATTTTGAGGAGCATGGATGTCGGTAAGATTTTGCTTAGCACAATCCAACGAACGATCTTTTTCTTAATGGTGGGCAAGATGCGTTCAATGAAAATAAGGTCTCTGTTGGGCGGCCATGGGAAAGCGGGGGCCTTGCGAACAAAGGGGTCGGCGGTAATGAACTTGTCAACGCCAGATTGTCTAATGGAAGATTGTATGGCGTGGTGACTGGAGGTGAAGTTGATGTTGACTGGAATTTTCCCGGCCAGGATCACAGCGAGGTTGGCCACCATGCCGCCTTTGCCTGGAGGCAAAAGGATACCAACCCGCTTTTTCTTGGTTTGTTTTTTGATGACGCCGGCAAAGGCTAGGGCTGCACCCAGGAGTTTGTCAAAGGTGGTGGCAGAGTCGTCGGTGCCATCGTAGAGCGTCGTGGTGGAGCCGTTTTTCTTAATGCCTTTGAGAATGGCGCGGGGAAGGGATTCGTTGAGAAATGCTCGTGTAGAAAAAGAGACTTCACCGGCGGCATGGATGGCATGATGCCACGCTGCTATGGAGACATTCTTGGCCGGAATAAGGGGTGCAAAGGAAAAAGTCGTGCTCGGTAGTCGGCCAGGGGTTTCGGTGGAATTGCTAAGTTCAAGAGGTTTGCATACAGCAACTGGTAATACTGGAAGACCGAGAGCGCATAGTTGCCTGAGATTGTCTGGCAGGACATGGCTGCGCTCACCTTGATGGGCGCTGACCAGACCACACAGGTAGATAATCATACCTCCATCGTGCAAGTTCTTTTCCAGCGTTTTTCCAATGACTTTGGGAGCTTCGTCTGCGGCTGAAAAGGAGACGGCGTTGATGCCCTCTTGTTCCAGGAAGCTACGTGATGAGTCATCGAGTATGATATGTTCCTCGCAGAGCCACGTGATCTTGCGGGCGGTGAATATTTGCTCGAGCTTGAGCATTCCTTCAAAATCGAGACGTCCTGGAATAACGAGAGCACCCTCTTTCGGGATGTTGGTTTCTCCGTAGATTTCGATTTTTTTGCTCATTAGACGATTGCTTAATTGTGCGGACAGGATGGCTCGGGAGGCCTGATTGGAGCCTGGTTAATTTCTAGAGAGGATAAAACCATCTCCTGAAGGCTGCGGCAAGCTGGAACCTTTGGATCTCCGCACATTCTCACAATCCATCTTACAGTTGGGTGCTGAAGGACTTTTCAAAATAGTCAGCGAACGATCAGCTCCAACTGTGGCTTGGCCCTAGAGGGCATCTAACACGCCGTTAATGAAGCGGGCTGATTCCTGGGTGCCGAATTTCTTGGCTATTTCGATCGCCTCGTTGATGGTGACAGCCCGCGGAATATCATCACAATTCTGGATCTCAAAGGTGGCGAGTCTCAGGATGGCTCGGTCTACAGGGTCAACGCGTTCAGGGGAATAATTTTCAACCACCCCAGCCAATGAACCGTCAATTTGCTCCTTGTGATTGAGGATTTTTTTTACCAGTGCTTGGGTTTCCTTTCGTAAAGCCGAGAGTTCAGTATGACTTACACGGAGGTGAGCGAAGTCACCCACCTTTGATTCCGGATCTTCAATGGCATCGAGTCTCTCAGATACCCTCTGTAGGTGGTTGATGGCCGAGGTGACAGGCTCCAGTGTGCTCTGCAGATCGGGGCAATCCTCGAGGGTTTGGTGCCAAACTATGCGAAGCCCGGTCAGGCTGCGATTAGCCTCGAGCACGGCTTGTATTTTTTCATCTGCTGCCGTATCGCCATTTTTTGTTTGCGTGGCGGATTTGAGCGATTCAATTGCCAGACTGAGTTTCTTCTCTTGAGAAAGAATATCATGTAACACGGAAGCAAGTTGCTCGCTATTATTGCTGTTATTGATTCCCAACTGGCTAGGGCTTGCTCGCTCGATGAGTTTGGCAATACGGTTGCTGCGTCCCTGGGTAACATGCAGGATCGCCTTTGCTTTGCCCTGAGTGAGTTTTCTGAGGCTACTTTCTTGGGTCATCTGCCAAAATGCCTCTTGCATATCAGCTGCTTCCAGCCCGTCTTTAAAGTCGGCCAAGTAAAGAAACTGAATCGCAGCCTCGCGGATATTGCGCCTTGTGAGCATAAACATTAGGCTTTACTCGGTAATACGCATTTGGTGCTGCGCTTGAGTTGATTGAAGGTATCGATAATGGCCACGGCGGCACGTGCAGCCTCCTTGCCCCGGTTAAGTTTCTTGCCTATGCATCTTGCGTGGGCCTGTTTTTTGTCGTTGCAGAGGACGACCTCATGAATGATCGGGGTGACATGGTTGACAGCTATCTGCTGCAGGGCGTGAGTGACGCTCTCGGCAACCAGGTCACCGTGGGCAGTCTGGTCACGGATGATGAGCCCCAGGGCGATGACACATGTCGGTTGGTTATTGCGCATAACGGCTTCCACGACAGCTGGGATTTCGAAAGCCCCGGGCGTGCGCACGAGATTGATCTGTGCGTTGGGGGTTAGCTCTTCGAGTTCCAGTTGGGCATTTTTAACCAGTGCATCTGTGAACTCAGTATTGTATTGTGAGGCCACAATGGTGATGGTTACTTTTTGGCTCAAGCTACGGGGCTTAGGTGGCAAGGCCTTGGACATGCAGGTGGATATGATGGAGAGGCAGTGACATGCAAGGGTGAAGTTGGGAAGTTTTCGGATGAAAAATTTCTCCATGGAGCTATCAGCATGAGTAATTCCGTCCCAATTCCAGGTATTGGCTGCAAGCAATCTTGCCAATGTATGGAAATGGGTATAAAAATAATACGCAATTAAGTGAACAAAAACTTACTATGATCGCGTCCTATTAACAATGGGATGAACAGAAAAGTTGTTCCACCGAACTTCTGTATTTCCAGCAAAACCGACACAATACTATGGGACTCGATAAAATAACCACTAAATTCCAGGAAGCTCTTCAGGCAGCACAGCAGCTTGCCTCTCGTTCGGCGCATGCTGAGTTAAAGAGCCTGCACGTCTTGATCGCCTTACTGCAACAGGAGGGAGGTATAGTCGTGCCAATCCTCGAAAAAGCGGGCATTGGCGTCACCCGTCTCAAGGCTAGCGCGCTCAGCGCACTGGAGCGTGAGCCGAGCATCAAGGGGGCGACTGCGCAGCCTCAGATGAGCTATGGTTTGCGAACCAGCCTGGACGCCGCTGACAAGGTCCGTGAGCAAATGGGGGATGATTTTCTGAGTGTAGAGCATTTTCTGTTGGGCAATTTGGATTCTGATTCACCAGCGGGAAAAATTCTCAAAGAGGCGGGATTAGACAGGTCAAAGGCGGATGCTGCGCTCAAGGAGATTCGAGGTAGTCAGAAGGTCACCGATCAGGATCCCGAGGGCAAGTATCAGACACTGGAGAAATATGGCACTGATCTCACAGCCAAGGCCAGGGAGGGAAAAATTGATCCCGTCATTGGTCGTGACGAAGAGATCCGCCGCATCATGCAAGTATTATCGCGCAGGACAAAAAACAATCCGGTGCTCATTGGTGAGCCGGGGACAGGCAAGACAGCCATTGTTGAGGGTCTGGCCCGCCGGATCATCAGTGGGGATGTGCCTGATTCGATGAAAAACAAGCGGCTCATCGCGATGGATCTTGGTGGTATGATTGCCGGGGCGAAATACCGTGGTGAGTTTGAGGACCGGCTGAAGGCTTTTCTCAAGGAGGTCACCGATTCAGAGGGTGAAATCATCCTGTTTATTGACGAGCTGCATACCATTGTTGGTGCTGGCGCCAGTGAGGGAGCGGTGGATGCATCTAATTTACTCAAACCTCAGCTCGCACGAGGAGAACTGCATACGATTGGCGCAACGACTCTGGATGAATACCGGAAATACATCGAGAAAGATGCTGCGCTTGAGCGCCGTTTTCAGCCTGTGAAATGTGATGAGCCGAGTGTCGAAAGCACCATCGCCATCTTGCGTGGTCTCAAGGAGCGCTATGAAGTGCATCATGGAGTGAGGATCAAGGACAGCGCCATTGTTGCGGCAGCAAACTTATCGGATCGTTATATCACAGATCGTTTCCTGCCCGACAAAGCGGTGGATCTTATGGATGAGGCTGCCTCGCGATTGAAGATCGAGCTTGATTCAATGCCTACCGAGATTGATCAAATCGAGCGTCAGGTGATGCAGTTTGAGATGGAGCGGCAAGCCTTGGAAAAAGAAAGTGATGACGCCAGTGCTGCCCGGCTTGAGAAGGTCATCGAAGAGATGGCGGACTTGAAAGAGGAATCGGCCACCCTCATGGCGCGGTGGCGCAATGAGAAGGATGTGATCGATGTTGTGCGTGCGGCCCAAGAGAGCATCGAGGAGCTTAGGAATGAGGCTGAACAGGTTAAGCGGCTGGGAGACCTCAACCGAGCTTCGGAAATAACCTACGGTAGTCTTCCCGAGGCGGAAAAAGAACTTGCAGACGCTCAAGAGAAACTTGGTCAGCTTCAGGGTGATTCGCGTATTCTCAAGGAGGAAGTTACGGAGGAAGATATAGCTCAAGTCGTTGCCTCCTGGACGGGTATCCCAGTCAGCAGGCTCCAGGAGGGTGAGCGTGAGAAGCTAGTCAAGATGGAGCAGCGTATAGGGTATCGGGTCATTGGTCAGCAGAATGCCATTGTGGCGGTGTCCAATGCCGTGCGTCGCGCCCGTGCTGGGTTGCAGGACGAAAACCGTCCGATCGGCTCTTTCCTGTTTCTTGGCCCCACTGGGGTGGGTAAGACGGAGCTATCCAAGGCGCTTGCTGAGTTTCTCTTTGACGATGAAAACTCGATGATCCGTATCGACATGTCCGAGTATATGGAGAAGCACAGTGTGGCCAGGCTGATCGGTGCACCTCCCGGATACGTTGGTTACGAGGAGGGGGGGCAGCTCAGTGAGCATGTCAGGAGAAACCCTTATTCGGTAGTGCTTTTTGATGAGATTGAGAAAGCGCATCCTGATATCTTCAATGTGCTGCTGCAGGTATTGGATGATGGGCGAATCACAGATGGTCAGGGGCGTACCGTGGACTTCCGTAATACATTGCTCATCATGACATCGAACATAGGAAGCCAGTTCATCATGGATGAGGAAAATGCTGAGCAGCGCGAGGCCAAGGTGATGGAGGCATTACGTGGTCACTTCCGTCCTGAATTTCTCAACAGGGTGGACGAAACGGTAATCTTTGATCGGCTCAAGCGTGAGGAGCTTACTCAGATTGTAGGCCTGCAACTGGAACGTGTGCGTAGCCGCCTTGCCAAACAGGGGATCGGGCTTGCCCTGTCCGCCGAAGCCAAGGAATTGATTGCAAACCAGGGCTACGACCCGGTTTACGGAGCTCGTCCCTTGAAGCGGGCGATTCAAAAACATTTGCTCGATCCACTCAGCTTGGAGGTTCTTGCTGGGAATTTCCAGGAGGGGGATGTCATAGTGGCAGGAGTCTCTCATGGTGAAATTACATTCGATAAAGAGACGACAGCATAGAAATAACTACGGTTAACCGTGGTCTCTGGTACCGTCATGGCCAAGGTAGTGCGCCTGATATTACCATGAGAGAGTGTCTGGCGGCTTCTGGATTTTTGTTTTCAGGAATTTTCCGTTTTAGCAATGTTTCTGGGTTGGTGAACAAATTAGTTTTGAACATTTGTTTGTTTCTCATTGTCTGAACCTACCATAGCTCATACTATGCGCTACCTGCTCGTATGGAGATTGTTGTTGCTAATAACCTCGATTCTGCATCTTTTTCATATGATGTGTCACAGGTTACAGGTGCGCATCTGGTGATGCTTTGTCAGGTTCGTAACCGATGAGGCATACTAACGCTGATTCTGATTAACTACCACCAACACTAAACAATCTAGAAAATGTCTCAAAAGGGAATATTCAGTATCGCGTCAGGGGCGCAGGAGAGAGTCCCGTCATCCGTGGGTGATGGCGTGGAGACAAACCAATTCAGCGAAGTGAAGGGCGAGCCAGTTCAAGGGCCGGTAAGTGAAGGTGCTGCGTCGCAACCCGAGCAATATCAACATCCTCAGGGTGAACCCTCTCAGGCAGACTGGAGTAGCGCCGAGCTTCGCCCTAATGGCCGCCCATTGAGTTATAGCACTACGGTTGATGCACCTAATGTCTCCAATGAAGCTGCTCAAGACAGCAGTCAGCAAGCAGCAGTCAGAGGTGAGCCATTCCAAATGAACGGATTCAAACCACAGACTGGTAACGAAGTCATGGAGGCTGCGCCCGTTGCTGCCGCGCTAGAAACCTCTCCCTTCATGGTGATTCAAGGTGATCATGATGACTACGAGGTGGCCAAGGCTAACCTTGAGCCTCAACAGGATTTTGCGGTTTTGCCGGATCGTCTGAAAACGGCTTTGGAGTCGACACCTTGGAGATCCTCATCTGAACCTGCCCCCTCGCAATCGCAGCCTGTCCAGCCCAGTATCGATTCCCAGCAGCAAGCGCCGCAGCATTCAGTACAAGCTCCGAACCCTGCGCAACAACCCACGGTATCATCAACCAAGCCCATTGCTTCTTCCGGGATGCAACAGTTGGAGTTACGAGCCATCTTTGGCGTGGATTACGTGCTTGATGTTAACCAGATCCTTCAGCGGGCGCGATCATTGTCGGGCATACTTAATGTAGCCATTGTCGGTAAGCAGGAAGCGGAAGCACTCGCCAATTTCAGGCATGCGATCCAAGGGATGGGATTGGGTGACTTTGATCAAATGAAGTTGAATTCCAACAGGGGGTCAGTGGATTTTATATCGGAAGGAAATACGAATCTGGCAATACAAATGGAGGGTTCATATGCACCAGGGGTGAAGGAAACCCTGATCATTGTTGCACGGGAAATTGGTAAACTTGCCTGAGGAGACCAATCGCTCCCAATCAGCGGACCGAGTCCACCGACTTGCCCAGCTATGGCCCGTCAAAACGAGTAGCGTAAGCGATCTCGCAAATGGCTCTTCACCCCAGCTTCTCTGCGGCCCGAGCTATTTTGAGGATTTTTTCTTCACCCATGTGCGGGCCGAGGATTTGCAGGCCAACGGGCAGTGGGTTGCCGGAATCCGTTACTACCTTGCCACACGGAACACTGATGCCACAGATACCGGCCAGGTTAGCTGAAATCGTGAAAATGTCCGCGAGATATTGCTGCAGTGGGTTGTCCTTGTCTGCTCCCAATAGGGGAGCGGCATTGGGGGATACCGGGGCGAGAATCGCATCGACGTCCTGATAGGCATTTTGAAAATCCTGGCGGATTAAGGTCCGGACTTTCTGAGCGCGGTTGTAATAGGCATCATAGTAGCCTGAGGACAAAACGTAGGTGCCGAGGATGATGCGGCGTTTGACTTCGGGACCAAAACCTTGCTCGCGACTATTACGGTATAAACCGAGCATATCAGCTGGGTTTTTTGCACGGTTTCCGTAGCGCACGCCATCGAATCGCGACAGGTTCGATGATGCCTCAGCTGGGGCAATGATGTAATAGGTGGCTACGGCGTATTCGGTGTGTGGAAGGGAAATTTCCACCAACTCTGCTCCAGCGGACTCGAGCCCGGCAATCGCTTTGTTGACCTGCTCCCGGACTGCGGGATCGATGCCGGCCCCAAAATATTCTTTCGGGAGGCCGAGTTTCATGCCGGCAACGCCATCGTCCAGCCCTTGGGTGAAATCGGGCACGTTTTGGTCAAGGGATGTTGCGTCCAAAGCATCGCTACCACAGATGGTGTTGAGTAGTAGTGCCGCGTCTTCAACGTTTTGGGTAATAGGTCCGATTTGGTCGAGTGATGAGGCGAAGGCAACGAGGCCAGAGCGTGATACTCTGCCGTAAGATGGCTTAAGGCCGACCACTCCGCAGTGGCTGGCAGGTTGGCGGATTGAGCCCCCAGTATCCGACCCTAGTGCGGCGATGGCGGTATGTGAAGCGACTGCTGCTGCCGAGCCTCCGGATGAACCGCCTGGAGCACGGCTATGATCATGCGGATTGACGGTTTTTCCGAGTGCCGAGTTTTCCGTACTTGAGCCCATGGCGAACTCATCCATGTTGGTGCGGCCATAGGGGATCGCGCCTGCTGCGCGGAGCTTGCTGATGACGGTGGCATCGTAGGGAGCGGTGTAGGCTCCTTGGAGAAAGCCTGAAGCACAGCTGCATGGCTGGCCTTTGACATTGATGTTATCTTTGATGGCGATCGGGATACCACCCAGAGGTAAGGTGAGGTCGACGGTTTTTGCCTCATCTCTGGCTGCGTCCAGGTCGTATGAAAGGTAGGCGCCGATAGCCTCATTTTTGGCCTCTATG
>Ga0075467_10000765_pt1 | contig 26237 bp, 20 predicted proteins | sample DEB08_DNA_9_FD_75067 | JGI IMG/M metagenome (GOLD analysis project Ga0075467, IMG submission 75067) | Aqueous microbial communities from the Delaware River and Bay under freshwater to marine salinity gradient to study organic matter... | ecosystem: Environmental > Aquatic > Marine > Coastal ... | reverse complement strand
CGCCAATGGCCGTGTGAGGCCGGTCGTGTTGTAGCGCCACAACAATTTTTTAGCCAATCACCACAAAATGCTGCCGGCTTGGTTTCTCTGCATGTTCCGAGCACGTATATGCATTGAGTTACGCGGCAGTTGAAAATCATATATACTTTTCCGAATAATGTAAAAGCAAGGGTGTCACTGTGACTCAAGATATAAAAATTGAAATTGTCAGCGCCACAAGGCTTTCAAAGGACGATTTCTGGCTCAAATCTGCTACAGGCATCTCTTTGCGAAGGATTAATGACTCAAGATTAAAGTTGCATATCGCTGCAGAAAATACGCGTGGACTTTCAGATATTTATAACGCTCGCATTAACGCGAATGTAGGCAATGATATTGTTATTTTTATTCACGATGACGTATGGATTGACGATTACTTTTTTGTTGATCGAGTGATAGACGGTTTAAAACAATATGACGTGATTGGTGTCGCAGGGAATCGTCGTAAAGTAATCAATCAGCCTGCGTGGGCATTTGTCGATGTTAATTTTACATGGAATGACAAATCCAATCTCTCTGGCGCCGTTGCTCACGGACAACAACCTTTTGGCCAGGTTTCTTTTTTTGGCCCAACGCCATCTGATTGTGTGTTGCTAGATGGTGTGATGTTAGCCGTCAATATCTCCGCACTGAATAAAGGTAATGTTTTGTTTGATCCTCGTTTTGATTTCCATTTTTATGACTTGGATTTTTGCCGTACTGCTCACCATGCCGGATTACGTTTAGGCACATGGCCGATCTGTATAACGCATCAAAGTGGTGGCGCCTTTGGATCTGACAGCTGGAAGGCAAAATATGAGATGTATTTAGATAAATGGGGTGGCTAACCTAATCAGTGAAATAATGTCGTTCGTTAAATAAGTTTATCGAGGCCATCAGTCTAATCTTGCTGAGGTATCGGCCTCGGAAAGGAAAATAGTAGCCCAAGGGACATATTTAGCTGATTATTTTGGTGCCTAGCTAGATTTTTTATGATATTTTTGCAGGTGAATTAGGTCGTCAATGACAAATTTATTAGAATAAAAAATTTATCTTTTCCTGAGCTGACACTATGCGATCTTCGGTTAAGAATATTAGATTAGTTGAACAGTCTGTCTTGGTTCGTTTTGATGATGGCAGCGACCATAATTTATCCAATCTATGGCTGCGTGACAATTGCCCCTGTGACGATTGCCGAGTTCCCCAGACACAAGAGAAGCGTTTTATTTTGTCCTCTGTGGCCGCGGACATTTCACCCCAGAATGTTTTGATTGAAGACGCCGAGTTAAAAATTATCTGGCCGGATAGTCACCAGACCTATTACACACTGGACAGTATTCGTGATCTTGTTCAGCCGACCAGAAGTTTACAGCAGTCATGGCCTGACGACTTTACCCCCGCCTCCTACCAATGGGATTTATTCTTACATAACAGTGCGGTTGCCATTGAGGCATTGGAAAGCTTTATGCGCCTCGGGGTTATTTTGATCACTGATGCTCCCACAGAACCCGATACCCTGGAGCAACTGGCGCCAATACTTGGTCCAATTCGAGAGCTGTTATTTGATCGTATTCACAATGTTTCTGTGGAGGGCCATGTCTACAACATTGCTCATACTTCACTCGGCCTGCCACCACACAATGATTTTGCCAGCTACAGTTTCCCACCTTCAGCACAGGCGCTGCATATGCTGCATAATGAGGTTCCCGGCGGTAATTCAATTGTTGTCGACGGCTGGGCGGTGCTCGAACAGTTGCGGTTCGATCACCCGGATTATTTCCGTATTCTGTGTGACTTTGCGGTGCCGTTTCGAGAGTTTGATGACAACAATGAAACCTTTGCTGTTGAGCCGATAATCCGCTGCGATAGCGCCGGCAATATTGTCAGCCTGCGCTTTAGTAATCAGCTGATGCAGACAATGAACCCACTGCAAAAGGGTATCAAAGAATTTTATCGAGCCTATCATGAGCTCTGTGTTCGAGTGGCAGATGTGAGGTACCGGTCAACCTTTCGGCTTGAGAGCGGACAAATTATACTAGTCGCTGCGCACCGCGTGTTACACGCTCGCGAGGCTTTTGACCCGATCGGCAAGCGACATTTACAGGATGCTTACTTTGAACTGGATAATATCGCCAATAAATTAGTCTGGCTAAAGCGCCAGTGAGTAGCACTCAATGAAAACCGACAACAAAAACCATCAAGTTGGCTTCACCGCTATGGATCACGCCACTCGCGCTGATTACGACTTGGTATTTGCCCATGATGCCGACAATATTGCCGGTCATGCCGCGCGTGTCATTGCCTTTCTGAATATGATGGATGGTGAATCGCCCTATCAAATCAGCCGCCTAGATCACTGCCTGCAAACAGCCACTCGCGCCGAGCGCGATGGGGCTGATGAAGAGACCATTGTCTGCGCGCTGTTGCATGATATTGGTGATGTGATTGCGCCAGCTAATCATTCTCAAGCGGCGGCAGCATTACTTCGCCCCTATGTCAGCGATAAGAACCACTGGATTGTGTTGCATCATGGTTTATTTCAGGGCTATTACTGGATGCAGCATTATGACCAAGACAGAAATGCTCGCGACCAACTCGCCGATCACCCCTATTATCAGGAGTGCGTCGATTTTTGTGCTAACTGGGACCAACCCTCTTTCGATCCAGACTATCAGAGCGAATCGCTGGACCATTTTATTCCGATGATCGAGCGCCTGTTTGCGCGCCCCCCCCAGAGCTGTCTATAAGCGTCTTTATTCAACGTTCTTTCGAGGCTGTTGAAGCCGACGCCCCTGTTTGCCAAACCTGCAAACCCTCTTGCAATGGTTGAAGATGCTTTGTATAGGCTTTTGCATAGCCAACGGAAGACCCATAGAGCGGTTGTTTAACCTGATGATACGATGCGGTTGTTACAACTCGATCTGACTGATAAAAAGACAGCACCGCGTCTTCCCAAGGCAGACCACAGAAATCTAAAATCTTATGCGCAGTGGTTTCAAAGTCGCCGACCAAGTTCCCATAGTTAACCTCCAGTATTGACAGCGGCAACACTCTTTTCCAGTGCTCGGTCAGCCGTTTAAGCTGTCCCATATAGTGGCCGACAGACCATAGATCAGTCGCATAATCGTGGCTGGCGTGAAAGTTCCTGCGATAGCAGGAAAGACCCGTATCCAAATCGTCGCGACGACAGAGGATGATTTTGGCGGCGGGAAACAGCTGCGCAATCAACCCCAAATGTAAATAGTTGTGCGGCATTTTATCGGTGATATGCCGCGCTTCTGGGGCTAGTGATTTCAGTGCAGAAATATAACGCTCAGCGGCAGCTGAAATTTGCTGCTGGCTATCTGGCGACACATATTGCGCGAGACCGTCGATATGATCCAGCTCTCCGGCGCAGTGCATGGCGCTGTGCATGGAGAGGATTTGCTCAAGCAAACTGCTACCTGTACGCGGCATACCGACAATAAAGATTGGCAAGTCAGCGAAACTCTCTGCTGACGGCAGCGAGTTAAAAATCGATGCCTGTGGGTACTGGGCGATAATTGTGGAAATGCGCTTTTCATGCGCTTGCCAGTCGTAGTGAATATTGCGCAACTGATTGGACTGTTGGTAAGCGCTAAAGGCCTTATCGGTCGCGGCTAACTCGTGGCTTATATCACCGAGCAATTGATAGTAGGTGACCCCATCACTCGGCAGCAGTAGCGATTCGTCGATAGTGTTCAGCACGCTCAGCGCCTGAGCATACTTTTTTTGCCGGTAGAGTAATTTTGCATGGGTTTGAGTCAGCGTCGAAGACGCGCTTAAAGCGTGCGTGTTTTGCTCTATCAAAGATAGAGCTGCCTCGGTATCACCGCGTCTTTCGAGCACCATTAACAGGCCGTTAAGTGCGCTGCTATCACCTTTATCAGCGGCCTGGCGATAGAGTGTTTCGGCGTCATCGAGCAATCCTCGACTGAGCATAAAATTTGCCGCTTTGGACATGATGGCGGACGAATTTGGGTCTAGCTCCATGGCGCGAATAAACAGCGTCAGCGGCTCTTCCATTTTACCCTGCTGTTGCAGCGCCATAGCCAGAGAGACCAAAGCTTCAGTGGAGTTGGGCTGATAATCAAGCGCCTGACGGAGTGCGACAACCGCTTCATCGAGACGGTTTGCCAACAACAGGCAGCGCCCCTTGACCAAATGGGCGACACCAAGCTGTGGATGCTGTTTCAGTACCTTTTTGGCTAGCTGCAATGCCTCGGCCGGTTTGCCTTTAGAGAGGAGTTCGAGCGCCTTTATCAGAGCGTTTTTAGCATTCATATTAACCGTCGGTGACATAATTGATTGTAAAATCATAGTGCCGCAGTTAGCTGCAAAAATATACAGGCGAAAATAGGCCAGTGAAATTAGCTCCGTTAAACAAAACAATCAGAAAAATCGGCGATGCAAATGCCAGCCGCCTCTCGCTATTGTCAGCTGTGTTTTTAGCTTGAGTGATTTACACTGCGCAGTGAAACAAAGTTGCAAAAATTCATCGACTGGCATGTTCGCGAAGCCAGAATATTGAGTCGCCTATGCTCTCCTATCGTCACAGTTTCCATGCCGGCAACCATGCTGATGTGTTAAAACACGCTGTGCAGGCGCTGATTCTGCAGGCGCTTAAAGTCAAAGATAAAGCCTTTGTCTATATCGATACGCATGCCGGTGCCGGCTGCTACGATCTGCACTCCAAGGAGATGGACAAAACCGGTGAGTATCTGGAAGGCATTAAGCGGCTCTGGCAAGCGGATGTTCCCGCTGAGATGCAAGACTATTTAGCGACGGTGAAGGCACTCAATAGCGACGCCGAGCTGCGCCACTATCCTGGCAGTCCACTGCTGGCGAAACAACTCTGTCGACCTCAAGATCGACTGGTGCTCAGTGAGCTGCACCCTGCCGACTTTCCCTTGCTGCAACAGTTGTTTGTCGGAGATCGACGCTCGCAAATTCACAGGGTTGACGGTTTCGCGCACTTAAAGGCTGCACTGCCCCCTGTTGAGCGTCGCGGCATGGTATTAATCGATCCACCCTATGAGCTCGCGCATGAATATGCGGATGTAGTCAAGGCGTTAATCGACGGCCTAAAACGCTGGGCGACCGGCACTTTTGCTATTTGGTACCCGGTTGCACACAGCGATGATGTGCGTTTTTTGGAGCGCAAGTTAGCCAGTGCTGGCTTACCGGAAACACTGCAAATAGAGCTTAATGTGCTGCCCGCCAATAATCGCTACGGAATGACCGGATCGGGAATGATGGTGATCAATCCACCCTGGAAGCTGGAACAGCAAATGGCTGAACTATTGCCTTGGCTAGTGGATAAGCTTGGTCAGTCGGCAGAGGCCGATTTTAAGCTGCGCTGGCTTAGCGAACCCCATTAAGCACTGTAGCGAGGTTATAACTGGCTCTCTCTAAGCGCTTTCTTGACTGCTTTTTTTTCTGCTCGTCGGCGCTCGGTGGCTTCCTGCGCCGCGTTACCGATATGCTCTTCACCGCGCGCCTTGGCCAGTGAGATCTGCTTTTGTCGCTCACCAAAGCGCTGCTGCTGTTCTTCGTCGAGGGTGCCAAAACAGTGATGGCAAGAGAGGCCTTCCTGATAGTGCTGGTGGCGCTTTTCGTCTTCGGTGATCGGCATGCGGCAGGCATGGCACTGATCATAGGAACCGCGTTTGAGGTCGTGATCAACGGCAACGCGATTATCAAATACAAAACATTCACCCTGCCACAGGGTTTGATCTTTAGGCACTTCTTCTAGATATTTCAGAATGCCGCCCTGCAGATGATAGACCTCGTCGAAGCCCTGCTCTTTCATATAGGCGGTCGATTTTTCGCAGCGAATTCCGCCGGTACAAAACATGGCAATTTTTTTCGTCTTGCTGGGGTCGAGGTTTTGCTCCGCCCAGGCGGGAAACTCGCGGAATGTTTTGGTGTTGGGATTAACGGCATTGGCAAAGGTACCAATTTCGACTTCATAGTCATTGCGCGTGTCCACTAACAGCACATCGGGATCGCTGATCAGTGCATTCCAGTCAGCCGGTTTAACGTAGGTTCCCACCGATTTTTTTGGGTCGATACCCTCCACTCCCATGGTGACAATTTCTTTCTTCAGCTTTACCTTGGTGCGATAAAAAGGAATTTCGCTGTGGTAAGACTCTTTGCTATCGATATTGTCCAGGCCCGGCTGCTGCGCCAACCAACTGAGAAGACAGTCAACACCTTCGCGGGTGCCCGATACCGTGCCATTGATGCCCTCACTGGCCAATAATAATGTGCCAAACACCTGATTGTCGGTCATGGTTTTAAGCAGCGGCCCGCGCAGAGCAGCGTAATGCGGCAGCGTGACAAATTTATACAGTGCGCAAGAGACATATTGGTCTGACATAGGGTACCTTCAATAAACCGATTATTGCCGAATCGTTTGCTGGCCGCAGTGGACCGGCGGGGCATTGTAGCAAACCAGTGAAAACTGTGGCAGCGTCAGATCATGTCTTAGCATTATTCCCTTTTATCCCGTGAATCAGTCAAGCGGTCTGATTGCGCTGGAGCACGACCAAAGCTTAAAGCATACTGCGCGCCGAAATATCCTCACATTAAACAATAAAATAATAAAGAGACTTCAGATGCGCAGCCGACCTGACACCGCCCAAGGTGGATTTAAAACCCAATTGTTACCGCTCTTTATCATTATTGTCAGCGCTCTATCCAGTTGCGGAGGTGGCGGTGGCGGTTCAAATGAGTCTGTGCCCGCAACTCAGACGATCGATCAAACTCCGCCGGTGATTACGGTCACCGGCTCAAGCAGCATCGATCACCAACAGGGCAGCGTTTACCGCGATGAAGGTGCCAGTGCTGTCGACTCGGTTGACGGTTTTGTGACGCCGCAGGCCTCAGGCACAGTGGGCGATGCCTTGGGCACATACACCATTACCTATACAGCCACAGATAGCGCCGGCAATAGCGCCAGCGCAACGCGAACTGTCACGGTTGTTGCAGGCACTGATGGTGGCGGCGAATCAAACGCTGGCACTGGACGCGCAATCGATTCCGAAAAGTGGTTTCATCAGACACGTCTGCCCGATGGTAACACCTGGTATAACGGAGAAATACAGCACTACACCGATCGCATTGATAACGCCTATGTCAGCGGTGGAAGCTTAAAAATTGTTGCCAAGAAAGAGTCTTTTAGTGATCAGGGACGCACCAAACAGTACACCTCGGCGCGATTGAATTCAAAATACGCCTTTACCTATGGACGCGTAGAGGTTCGTGCAAAATTACCTCAGGGCGCCGGAACCTGGCCAGCCATCTGGATGCTGGGTAAAAACATCAACGAGCCGGGAGCCTATTGGCAGACCTTGGGCTACGGCACGACCGCTTGGCCAGCCTCTGGCGAAGTGGACATTATGGAACACTGGGGCGATAACCAGAACACGGTGTCGAGCGCGATTCATTCGCCATCCAGCTACGGTGGAACAATGAATGTGGGTAGTCAGTATATTGGCACCGTCTCATCCGAGTTTCATGTTTACGCTCTCGACTGGACCGCCGATCAGATGGTCTTTAGCGTCGATGGCGTTGAGCATTACACCTATGCCCCGAATGACAAAAATGCGTCAACCTGGCCGTTCGATACAGATCAGTATCTGCTGTTGAACTTTGCCATTGAAGGAGATATCGCCAGCAACTTTACAGAGGGTGCGATGGAGGTAGACTACGTGAGAGTCTATGCGCCAAATAGCACCGACAATCCAGTCTGGTCGGATGAATTCAACGACTAGTTAGCCAACGCTAAAGAATATGTTGGCGAGCAGTTCAGGGACTGACTCGTGTTGATATTCAGGACAGAGAGCGATTAATCTCGAGAAGTGTCTCTAGAGGGTTGCTCGATTTAGTAATCGGGCGACCGATCACTAAATAGTCACTGCCTAACTCCATCGCCCGCTGCGGGGTGACAATGCGGCGCTGATCATCGGCAGCGCTATCGGCGAGACGAATTCCCGGGGTCACCAACTGAAACTCAGCACCCAGATTGGACTTTAACGCACTGGCCTCCTGCGCCGAGCAAACCACACCGTGCAGACCGCAGCTCTGAGTCAGCTGTGCCAAGTGCATCACTTGCTCGCTGGGGCTGCGCTGAATACCGATCTCGCGCAAATCAGCTTCATCCATACTGGTGAGCACGGTCACGCCGATTAACAGCATATTGCTGCCCTGCCGCTGCAGCGCCTCGCGCGCAGCACTCATCATGCGGCTGCCGCCCGAGGCGTGAACATTGGTCATCCACACGCCGAGATCGGCGGCGGCACTGACGGCCTTGGCGGCAGTGTTGGGAATATCATGAAATTTCAGATCGAGAAACACATCAAAGTTGCGCCCGACCAGACTCTCAACCAGTGCCGGACCCGCCGCAGTAAACAGCTCTTTACCGACTTTAAGGCGACACTGCTCGGGATCGAGCTGCTCCGCCAGAGCTAAGGCTGCATTTTGGTTATCATAGTCGAGAGCGACAATAACAGGAGCAGAAGAACTCATAAGCGGATTAATCCTGTTTAGTGAGGCGCGCTAATTTGCGCCGATAGTAGGCAATGAGTAGTGAGCTCGCCAGCAAGCCCAGCAGGGTCCCGATGGCGAGAAAGATCATCAACCACAGACCGAGACTCAGGGCTGTGCTTTGAAAAAGAACAAAGTCTATATTCACCTGCTGACTATTTTCTAGGGCAAACAGGGCGCCAACGCCAGCAATTGCCAGCAGCAGTAAAAATTTAACCAATGTCCACAGTGCACGCACTGGTGTCTCCTTTTCGTTTCAGCAATCGCGACTGACAACAGCCACATTATTCGCGGAGCGTGCATTGTACTCCGTGACTTTCGCGGCGACAAAAAATCAGCCTAAATTTTAGTGCCACGGCGAAGGCACCAGTCAAAAAAGGGACAAAAAAAATGCGCCACAGGCAAAACCAGCGACGCATTTTTATATTTTGTAAAGCCTGTCTGTATCGACTTACTTCTTGGCAGAACCAAAGCGCTTGTTAAAGCGATCAATTCGTCCACCTGTATCAGCCACTTTCTGCTTGCCGGTGTAAAACGGGTGGCAAGCTGAGCATACGTCAAGGTAAATACTTTCCGCACGGGTTGATCCGACAGTAATTACGTTACCGCAACTACAGGTCGCTTTTAATTCGTTATAGGTTGGGTGAATCTCTGTTTTCATCATATACTCCAAGTCGCTTGCCGCCACCCTATCATTGAGCTGGTAGAATGGTCTTCCAAGTAAAAATGAACTAATAATTACTCGGCGGAACAGCCCAACTCTTGCACGGCACGGTAAGCCATTTCTAAAGAGCGCGGATTCTAGCAGAAATAAACACGGTTACAAAAGGAATTCTCAACTTTATTATGGCCGATTCAACGCCCTCGACGCATGCTCAGCCAGCTAAGGATTCTCATCCCTCTGAGGATGTTCAAGCCACGGCAGATAAAAAGCTCCCGGCCGCTGCGGCGCCATTAATTGTCCGCGTGGCTGTCCTTTCGCCGCTGCGCCGTACCTTTGATTATCTCGTCCCGGAGGAGTTAGCCGATTCACCGCCCCAGCGTGGCTGTCGAGTCAGCGTGTACTTTGGCAAGCGCAAGATTATTGGACTAGTCATCGAACAGGCAGCAAGCAGTGACTTTGCCCTCGCCAAGCTGAAGCCGATCGAGGCTGTTATCGACATCCAACCGCTGTTGCCGGAGCCGCTTTTTAAGCTGTTTATCTGGGCCGCTAACTACTACCACCATCCTATCGGCGATGTGCTTTTTCGCACCTTACCAGCACTGCTGCGCGTGGGCCGATCACTGCCGTTACCGAAACAAAAAAAGCTCTGGCGTGCGACGCCCCTAGCGATCGAACATGGCCATGAGATGCTGAAAAAAGCCTCGCTTTACAAACAGCGAGCACTGCTCGATGAACTGCTTAAAAAGCCCCTCACTCGACAGAGTCAAATACTCAAGTTTTATACCCGCGGAACGCTGCAGCGAGTTCAAGAAAAAGGCATTGCCGAATTGGTCCTTATCGGGCCCGAAAAAGTCGATCTGGATAATTTGCTGCGCGAACAGCCGCTGACGCTGAACCCATCGCAACAGCAGGCCATGGATGCCATTGACTGTCATGGCTTTAATACCTGGCTACTCGACGGCGTCACTGGCAGCGGCAAAACTGAAATTTATTTGCAGTGCATCGAAAAGATAATCCGTTATGGGCGTCAGGCGCTGGTGCTAATCCCGGAAATCAGCTTGACGCCGCAGACTGAAAAACGCTTTCGCGATCGCTTTAATTCGCCCGTGGCGATGTTGCACTCGGGACTCACCGATCAAGATCGTCTTGAAGCTTGGGCACAGGCAGCATCCGGCGACGCGCCCATTGTGCTCGGCACTCGTTCGGCAGTCTTTACGCCGATGAAAAATCCCGGAATCATTATTCTCGATGAGGAGCACGACCAGTCATATAAACAGCAGGAAGGCTTTCGCTATTCGGCTCGAGATCTGGCAGTGATTCGCGCCAAACAGGAAAATATTCCGATTATTCTTGGTTCGGCGACGCCGTCTCTAGAGTCCCTCAACAACTGCGAGAATGGTCGCTACCAGCATCTAGTGCTGGCTAATCGAGCAGGTGACGCGAAACCGCCTAACTGGACGATGGTCGATCTTCGATCAGAGCAAGTAGAGAGTGGCGTCGCCAATACCACACTGACGGCTATCCGCGAGGCGATTGATAACCAGCAACAGGTACTGGTGTTTTTAAACCGCCGTGGCTTTGCCCCTTCACTGCTCTGTCACTACTGCGGCTTTGCAGCCGAGTGCCCCAACTGTGACTCGCGACTTACCGTGCATCGTCGCCGACAGGGCCTGCTCTGTCATTACTGCAACTATAAGCGCGGCTTGCTGCACTGGTGCCCCAGTTGCCGCGGCGATCGAATGGTTGCCGCCGGCGACGGCACCGAGCGCAGCGAGGCCTGGCTAAAGGAATGCTTCCCAGACACCAGGATTATTCGCGTCGATCGCGATACCACGCGGAAAAAAAATGCCCTGCAAGAGATGTTCGATACCGTCGACAGCGGCGCACCCTGCATTCTTGTCGGCACCCAGATGCTGGCAAAGGGACACCATTTCGCCAACATAACTCTGGTGGCAGTGCTCGACGCCGACAGTGGGCTGTTTAGTGCCGATTTCCGCGCCCACGAGCGCTTGGGTCAGCTCTTGATTCAGGTTGCTGGGCGCAGTGGTCGCGGCGATGTCGCCGGAAAAGTCATTTTGCAAACCCACCAACCGGATCACCCGCTGCTGGAGATACTGATTCACCAAGGCTTTAACCAATACGCCAAAGTGCTTCGCGAGCAACGCCAACAGTCACAACTGCCGCCGTTTAGTCAGCTGACACTGATCCGCGCCGATGCTGCCCACGCCAATAATGCCGAGAATTTTTTAAGACTGGCACGCCAATGTGCCGAGGCGATTATGCCAGCGTCTACCCAGATCAACTACCTCGGCCCGCTGCCGGCATTGATGGAGCGGCGCAATGCGCGCTACCGTTACCTGCTGCAAATCACCGGCGAACGCCGCAGTGATTTAAATTATCTACTCTCGAAGCTGGTTCTGGAATTGGAGAAATTGCCTGAGTCGCGCCGTGTGCGCTGGGGTGTCGATGTCGATCCACAGGAGTTGTGATCCGCCTTTAACAGAGTGAGTCGAGGACGATTTTTTGATGCCGATGCGGTTTGCTTAACGTCACCTTCATCCCCTACAATCGCGCCTTCAGTCAGGAGCTTTACCAATGTCGAAAGATTACGCAAAAAAAACCAACAGCCGAGGAAAACAGCCGCCTGCCAAACGCAACTCTGCCGTGCCGTCGTTTATTTTGGGCACAGTTTTTGGCGCCTTGCTGATGAACTTAGTTCCCGGCATGATGGACAAAGCACCGTCGGCGACAGCCACGGTTCAAGACGTAACGGAAACCGTTAAGTCTGAGGCTTCCGAGCTCAAGTTCGATTTTTATACGCTGCTGAAGAACACTGAAATTATTGTCCCCAACAATGAAACCTCAGGTCGCGACAATGAACAGCCAGAGGAAAACTTCTCCTACCTGCTGCAGGCGGGTTCATTTAAGATTGCCAGTGATGCCGAAGGACTGCGGATAAAACTGCTGCTGTTAAATTTAAATGCCAGCGTCGAGACCGTGGGCCTCGGCAGTGGTGAAAAATGGCATCGGGTACTGGTCGGCCCCTTTACTGATGCGTCGAGCATGGCCTATGCGCGCACCAAACTCTCGGAAAACGCGATTGATAGCCTGCTGTTAAAACGTAAACAGTAAGCTCTTTTTAAACCTTTTTTGCACCTCAGAGGTAGGCATCGTACTCGAGAAGCGTGACGCGGCTGTCAAACTCACTTTTCTCCTTGTACTTACTCTGCGCGTAGACGGTCTTAAATTCCTCACCCAGATAATCCCTCATAAACTCTGATTGTTCAAAGATCTGCAGGGCATCACTCCAGTAACAGGGTAGCTGCTGCTCAGCGGGTAGTTCGAGCTCTGAAGCATCGCCGGTTGTCACCGCTGGCGGCAGCAGTTTATGTTCAATGCCGTAGAGCGCACCGGCAAGCATTGCCGCGACGGTCAGATAAACATTGGCGTCGGCGCCGGCAACGCGATGTTCAATACGCATAGCATGGCCTTCGCCAGCCGGAATACGCAGTGCGGTGGTGCGATTTTCGTAGCCCCAGGTCGGCGCCGTCGGGGCGTAACAACCCGGCACCAGACGCCGGTAAGAGTTGATATTTGGAGCAAAAATCGCCACGCAATCGGAGAGAGTTTGCAGGCAGCCAGCGACCGCATGCTGCAATAACTCGCTACCCTCTGGCGTACCGTTATCAAAGACATTGTTGCCACTGCTGTCGATCAGGCTAAAGTGGATATGCATACCGTTGCCGACATCTTCAGCAAAAGGCTTGGCCATAAAGGTGGCAATTTTGCTGTGTTGGTGGGCAACACTGCGGATCGCCCGTCGCAGCATACTGGCCTGATCACAGGCGCGCAGCGCACAATCTTGATGGTGTAGATTAATCTCGCACTGCGAGGCACCAAACTCACTGATCAAGGTATCGACCGGCAAATTTTGCTCGCTTGCGGCACTGTTGATGGCATCCATAATCGGTGCCATATGACGCATGGCGTCAATACCATAGGTTTCCCCACCCAGTGCCGGTGAGCCGTCGAGTGCACGCTGAGTGTGTTTGGGTCGACCAAACTGATCGCGGTCAATTTCAAATAAGTGAAACTCCATCTCGCTGGCAACCACCGGGGTTAAACCCAGTTTGGCGTAGCCGTCGAGGACTCGCTGCAATACTACGCGGGGATCGGCTGGATAATCTGATTCACCATCGGGACTGAGCATCGACACAATAATTTGTGCCGTGGGTCTGTCGGCCCAGGGAACTACCGCTAAGGTTTCCGGATGCGGTGTGCAGATGCCATCGGTATCACCGGTTTCGGTAACCAGTTGCTCGAGATCACGCCCCCAGCTATCCAGTGAACAGGTGCTCTGTGGCATTTTGTAGCCGCCTTCAAATAACTTATATATTTGCTCGCGCGGCAGCCATTTACCTCGATGTATTCCATTGAGATCATGAAGAATCACTTCAAAAATTTCGATCTCTGGATTGACCTGAAGAAATTGCTCTAGCAATTCGGTGGATTTCATATTGGGCTCAGTTTTATTCCGCGAACACTTTTCAGTTGGTGATGGAGCTTTACACTTAATACACTGACTGGCAATACCCTTAATAGTCAGGTTTATCGACAAGCTTACAATCACTCAAGTCTCGGCAAGATCACCCAGAGCTTCTTTTAGCGGCTTCAAATGGGGATCAAAATGTTTCCAATAGGCGACAGCCGATGCGTAAATTGGCTGCCTGACCTGTTCCGAGCTAGCCGTGTTAACCGCCCGTTCAGTTTCATGGAAACGCAGGCATTGCTGCTCCATGGGCAGACCACAGTGGTTTAACAGTGCCTCAACATTGCTCTCGAGGTCAGCGACCACGGCCTCGTAGTTGACCGAGTATATCTGGCCCGGAAAGACCTCTTGCCAATGATTGATCAGGCGCTGGTAGTCGCGGTAGTAACGGCCAAGGTCGACGAGGTCGTAAGTAAAGTTTTGGCCCTCAGCCCAGAGCTGTTTAAAACAGCCGAAACAGTTATCAATTGGATTGCGCTGGGTATTGATAATCTTGGCCTTCGGCATAGCCATTAAAATCAAACCCACATAGAGAAAATTATTCGGCAATTTATCGATAAAAAATGGCGCGTCGGTCTGGCGGTGACGCTGTGCTTGCTGCATAAATTGCTCGCCCAATAGCTGCCACTGCTCGGCAGTGAGCTCAGTGACACCTGCCGGATAGGCTTTCGAGACCATGGCGTTGGGCGGGCGATGCAAATGATTGGCTAGCGCAGGGATATAGGGGAGCTCTCGGGTACCCTCAACCTGCGAGTGCGAGGCCAATATCTGCTCCTGCAAGGTAGAACCTGAGCGCGGCAGACCAAGAACGAAAATCGGCGCCGGATCTGGACAACCGATAGCGGTCTGCGCGGCGACAAATTGTGCGCTAAAGGTAGCAATAATAGTGTCCACCAGCTGGGTAAATTTGTCCGCATCCCATTTCACCAGTTGCTTCTGAATGGCATTGCCACTGGCATAACAGGCAAACGCTTGATCCCAGTCTTGGCGTTGTTCATAAGCTTTGCCGAGAGCATAGCTGAATTGCACTATGGCTTTGTTATTCAAGGTTTTTTCGGCGTCGCTGTGACCCGCCAATATGGCTTGCATGGCCGCAACTTCGCTATCACTAAAACGATAGGTTTTAAGATTCGACAGCGACCAGGCGGCCTCGGCAAACGTCGGCTCAAGTTGCAGGCAGCGCTGGTAGGCTTCAATTGCCTGCTGCTGGTGACCCAAGGTTTTTAACGCTGTGGCTTTTTGCGACAGTGCGGCAACATAATCCGGGTGCTGTTCCAGCACCAAGTCGTATTGCTCCAAGGCGTCGGCAAAGCGGTTGTCTTTGCTGTAAATCGCACCAAGCATCATGCGCCCTTCACTCGGGTCGCGATCCATTTTTAACACCTGCCGCGCAGCCTCTTCAGCTTCGAGCATTTGGTCCTGGCGCGACAGTGACGCAGCCAGCTTCAGCCACCACTTGGAGCGCTCGGGCATTTTTCGGATTAGCGAACGAGCCATTTCTTCGGCCCAGCGGGCGCGATCTGTTTCCAGAGCCCGATCAATCAGTAGCTCTTTGGCACCGACATTATCGGTGTCGACGGCGAGCACTTCGCGGCATAGTTTTTCTGCAGTGCTTGCATCGCCGTCTTTGTTTAGCTGAAAGGCTTGCTGTACTTTGCTCTTAAATTCGGCATGGCGGCGGTTAATAGCGTCAACCTCTGCCGACTGCTCGGTCTTGCCAAGCTCGGCAAGGACACCTTGCAGCAATTTGGCTGGTGCTTTTAATTTAGCGTCCAAATGCAACGCGCGGCGCAGTGACTGTTCGGCTTTTTCCAGCTCGCCAAGTCTATGCTGCACCCGACCAAGATCGGCCCATGCATGAGCAAAATCAGGCGTGATGTTCAATAAGTTTTTAAATTCAGTCACGGCTGAGGACAAGTCACCGCGACGTTCAAGCACCTGAGCATTTAAACGCAGCGTGTTGACCTCGCGCGGATTGATCGACAACAGGGTTTTGCAGATGCTTTCACAAGTGTCTAGGTCGCCAGCACGCAGTGCCGACAGGGCCTGAAAAAACTGCTGTTGCGGATCCATAGTTGCTCTTTAATAAACGGTTATACAAAATCATTTTTGTGGGTAAAAAAAAGAGCCGGCAGTGTATTTATCCCTGTCGGCTCTTTTTCGTCACCTTTACCAGTGATCGCGGCTTAGAATTTCCAGCCGATATCGACACCCATGCGCCGCGGTTCAGCAAAGCCGAAGTAGTGGGGAGCAATATTGGCTTCGCCACCCGCTACGCCTTTATAGTAAAACTCATCGGTGAGATTATTGACCCACAGCGTGACTGACCACTGGTCTGCACTGTCATAGCCTATGCGCAAATTACTGGTGGTAAAACCGCCTAGCTTCAAGGGATCATTAGAGAAGACACCAAAACCTGGGCTCGATCCCTGATGGAAGGTCTCAAGAGAGACCGCCAGATCGCCTGCTTCCATTGGCACGGTGTACGTTGCGACTAATGCACCACTGAACTCAACGGTGCCTGGAATTTGCGCACCTCGACAATCTGCTGGATCACAGAAGTCTTCAGACGGATCAGTGAGCTCGGTGTCGGCCCACGCGAGACCCAAATAAATATCTAGATTGTCCGTGGGCAGAACACGGATATCCAGCTCTGCGCCACTGCCCTCAGCATCACCGACATTGTCGACACTGTAACGCGCGCCAACATAGTAGCCGGACTGCATGCCATCGAAAGAGTACTTATAGAGACTGGCATTGACCTGTAGTTGGTCCTCCCAGAAACGTCCTTTGAGTCCCAGCTCCATGCTGGTCACTTCTTCTTTTTCAAAGCTCTCAGGCACGGCGCCAAGATCCAGCGCGTCGGCGCCATCCAAATCATCATCCGCAACAGAATCTGGGAACACCAGGAAGAAGGTGTTAAAACCGCCCGCTTTGTAACCCGTTGAGTAGCTGGCATAGGCCGAAACGTCTTCACTCAGTTGATAGTTAGACGCCAGTCGCATGGAGGTGTTGCTCCAGGAATCGCTGCCGCGGACAAAGTCTGAAGAGTAGAACGGAAATGAGTACCAGTAGTAATTGCGTTCTTCACCGCCAAACTTTTGGCCAAAATCACGATTGTCTTCGGTGTAGCGAGCGCCAAGTGAAAAGTCGAGCTCTTCCGTAGCATGCCAAGTCGCATCACCATAGATACCCCAGCCATCGTACTCGGCATCGATATCTACCGAATCATTACGCATGCCAATGCCGGGACCGTAGTCAGCGTAGCCAATGTAATCGTAGTAAGAGGCGCAACTGGTTACGTCGGATTCAAAGCTGGCGGGGTCATCGGAATAGTAGTAGACACCCAATGTCGCACACAGCGTGTCTTCATCAAAGGTCTGGTTGAACCTTGTCTGCAGATCTTCTTTGTACCACGAGGCACCAACAAACCAGCTCACGGCATCGGTCTCTTTGTTGAGACGGAATTCCTGACTGTAGTAGGTTTGTTCCTGAATCTGGTTGTAGTTAAAAATGGCCAGATTGCCACCGTCGAAATCTTCGAAGTAATAATAATCGTGGCCACGCACACCGGTAATCGAAGAGAGCGTGTAGTCATTGCCAAGATCGACTTCGACATTGAGGCTAACACCCCACACTTCGCCTTCATCGGTCAATTTATCCGAATCAATATCCGAGGTGAAGCCGCGCTTATCGGTGCCAAAATCATAGTAGGAAATACCCACTTCGTCTGGATCAAATGCCTGATAAAGGGTTGGGGATCCCTGACGATCTTCATACTCAACCACAAAGTCGGCATTAATATTGTCAGTTTCATAGGCCAGCGAGAGACGCATTGCAGTGTTGTCAGTCGCGCCGGCCTGCTTGCCATCATTGGCGTTGGTCACCCAGCCGTCCTGTTCCTGATGATAGACTGCCAGGCGCCCGGTCAACTGGTCACTAAGTGGCATATTAATCACCGCAGTCAGTTCACCATAGCCATCTTCACCAACACCGATGTCCAGCGACCCACCGCCATCGGCATCGGGCTTAGCTGACGTAATAGAGAAAGCACCGGCTGAAGCGTTGCGACCAAACAGCGTCCCCTGGGGACCTTTTACCACTTCAACCATTTCGATATCAAAGAAGCGCGACAGGGCGCCACCGGTACGGCCGAGGTAAATGCCATTTTGATAGACGCCAATAGAGGGTTCGGCACCGACACCAAAATCGTTAGTACTGATACCGCGAACATTGATTGAATCAAGGAATGAGTCATCGGTGTCGCCTGAAACACCGGGCGTTAGTAATGCTAACTCTTTGGCATCGTTTATCTGCGCCTTGTCCATAAAGTTACCGGTAAAGGCAGAGACCGATACGGGTACATCCTGCAGTGATTGCTCACGCTTTTGAGTGGTAACAATAACCTCTTCTATCTGCGCAGCAGATAGCTGTCCGGCACTCAAGGTCGCAGCGGCTACTGCCGCTGAGAGCAAGGTTTTTTTGATAAATTGGTTTGACATTACGGCTCTCCCAGTACAGATAAATGGCGATTTATGGTCGCTTTGTTGTTTTTAATGTCCCATCATCTCCCGCTAACCAGCGTTTCAACGAAGAAAGTAAGTGTATATCGAGTATTCTTCTCCCACCAGATTTTTTAGTCACTTTTATTTTTTGTTTGCCAGTCATTACTCGAGTCCCCACCAAGTGATCGGCGCTGGCCATAGTTAACCCCCCTTGATGTGGCTCTCCACCACCCATTTGGGTACATGACCCAATGGACTTTCTATGGTCAGATACTCAACGGTTCAACGTGCTTAAACAGCGTGTTGGGATTCATATCATAACGACGGCAGCCGCAACCATCATGAGTAAAAACAGAAGCACACAAGAATGGCAGCAACTCGATGTAAAGCGACACCTGCACCCGTTCACTGATTTTAATGACTACGCCAAAAAGCCTGGCCGTATTATCAACCGTGCGGAACATATCTATATTTATGATACTGATGACAATCAGATCCTCGACGGCATGTCAGGACTCTGGTGCTGCAGTCTTGGTTACAGCCAGCCGGCCATAGCCGAGGCGGTTAATCGCCAATTCCAGCAGCTTCCCTACTACAATAATTTTTTTCAGTGCAGTAATGCCCCCGCTGTTGAGCTCGCCGAACGCCTAGTTGATATGGCGCCAGAGCCCTTTACTCACGTCTTTTTCACCAATTCCGGGTCGGAGGCCAACGATACTAATCTGCGTCTGGTGCGCCGCTACTGGGATTTACAGGACAAGCCGAATAAACGCATTATTCTGTCGCGCAAAAATGCCTATCACGGCAGCACCATTGCCGCCGCTAGCCTCGGTGGTTTTGAGTTTGTGCACAAGCAATTTGAAACCCTGCCCTACGTTGAACATATTGTCGATCCCAACTGGTTTGTTAACGGCGGAGATCTCAGTGCCGACGAATTTGGCCTGCAGGCAGCTCGCGCACTGGAGCAAAAAATTGATCAGATCGGTGAAGACAATATCGCCGCCTTTATCGCCGAACCGATTCAGGGAGCGGGTGGCGTTATTGTGCCTCCCGACAGCTATTGGCCAGAGGTCAGCCGGATTTTAAAAGCGCGGGATATTCTCTTTATCAGCGATGAGGTAATCTGTGGTTTTGGTCGCACTGGCCAGCTCTTCGGCTGCCAGACACTGGGTACTGAACCTGATTTGATCACCTTTGCCAAGGCGGTAACCAACGGCTTTCAACCCCTTGGCGGGGTTTTAATCAGCGATAAAGTCGCCAGCGTGATCACCGCAAAGGGCGGCGAGTTTGGCCATGGCTTTACCTATTCGGGGCATCCAATTGCCTGTGCCGCCGCGATGGCAACGCTGGATATTATGGACAGTGAAAACATTTTCGAAACGGTGCGCAACGATGCTGCGCCCTATCTGCAAAAGCGCTGGGCAGCGCTTGGCGAACACCCAATCGTTGGCCATACCAGAGGGTTGGGCATGTTTGGCTCAATGGAACTGGTGCGCAATAAAGAGACTCGCGAGCGGCTGGCACCAGATCAGGTATCCGGTGGTATCTGTCGCGACCTGTCGATCAGCAATGGATTGGTTATGCGTGCTGTCGGTGACTCAATGATTATTTCGCCACCACTGATCTGCAGCCATGAAGAGATCGACCTGCTCATTGAGCGCGCAACAACAGCACTGGATCTAACTGCCGAGCACTTTGGTGTTTAAATCTAGGTGATGCAAAAACGGCCCATCAAAAATTGGGCCGCTTTGAGCAAAGATGTTAAGCGTTGATAAGTTACTCTTGCGCAGCAATCCACACCTTGACTGATTCTTCCAATATCTCCAATGGCATCGCACCATTGAGAAGAATCATCTCGTGAAATTCACGCACATCAAAGCGCTCACCGAGCTCGGTCTCTGCCAGTTCACGCAATCTTAACAGCGCTAGCTGACCAATCTTATAAGCCGTAGCCTGTCCCGGCCAGACCACATAGCGTTCAATTTCGCGAGTGACTTCATCCTCTGTCATGCCGGTTTTTTCAAGCATATAGCTGATCGCCTGCTCACGACTCCACTGCTTGGCATGCATGCCGGTATCGACGACCAGACGCACCGCGCGAAATATTTCTGCCTGCAATCGTCCTAAGTCAGCCAGCGGATAGTCCGCATAGATGTCCATATCGCTAACCACCATGCGCTCAGAGTAAAGCGCCCAACCCTCGGAATAGGCAGTAAATGGACTCACCGTGCGTAAAAACGGCACATCCTCAATCAGCTGAGACGCCGATATCTGGAAGTGGTGCCCTGGCGCCCCTTCGTGGTACATCAGGGTTGGCAGGGTCCAGCGTGGATTGTCGGTGGTTTTTTTCTGGTTAATGTAAAAGCGTCCCGGCAGGGAACCGTCCAGCGCCGGAGACATATAGTAGCCTCCCGGAGCAGAGTCCTGAGCATATTCAGGAACGCGCAATATTTCCAGAGGCTGCGGTGGAATGGTAATAAAATAATCGCCTATCCGCGCCATAAGCTGGTCGTTGATCTCATTCAGGTAATCAATTTGCGCGCGCCGTCCCTCATCGGTGTTGGGGAAATTGTGCTCAGGCATTGTCATTAAATGTTGAATGCGGTCGACAAAGGATCCCTCAGTAAAACCGCCAGCAACCAGAATTGCTTCCATCTCCGATTCGATGCGCGCGACTTCGTCGAGACCGGTTTGATGAACTTCATCGGCACTAAAGGTCGTTGTGGTATTGGACTGCAGGGCATTGATGTAAATTTTGTCGCCGTCGGGCAAGCGCCAGATTCCGGCGTGATGATCGGTCTGCTGCAGCAGCTCCTCGAACAGAGTGATCATGCCCTGATAGCCGGGAATAATCTGTTGCTCGACAATAACTCGCGCATCAGTGACCAGCTGATCTTTGCGCTCTTGACTGATCTCGTCGACCTCATCGAGGCGTGATAGCAGCGAACTGACAAGCGGATTGCTGTCGACATCAGTGCCAGAAAATGCGCGCATGCCGATCAAGGCTTTTTCCACAATAAAATCTGGCGGCACCACGCCATGGTCGCGATCATCAATCACAAGAAGCTTTACTTCGGCGATCACGCGGGCAAATTCTTGCAGCCGAGCAATATAGCGAGAAGCACTTTTTTCATCGACGACAACATGCTGATCAGTCAAAAATTGCGGTAAATCGACCATAGGCCCAGAAATTTGATTGACAGAGTAACCAGAATATTTGTGTTCGGCAGAGCGCAAAAGATCATCAAAGAACCACGCCGTGATTTTCCAGCTCAGCAGTTCCTGTCCCTGCAGCCCCTCTGGACCGTAATTATTTAAGCCTTCCCGGGCCTCACGCAAAAACTGTAGCGCCTGCTGCTCTGATTCCGCAGTATAGGAATCGAGCTTGTCACTGTGAAAGTCGAGCGGCGTATTATCGATAAGACCGAGATAAGTCATCGTCTCTGGTGAGTCGAGAATTAATTGTATGGAGACTTTATTGACATAATTATTGATGCCAACTGGCAGCGCCCAGAACCACAGATACGCGCCCAAGCCGGCAGCCAAGGTCAATGCCAACAAGTACTTCGCCGCTGTCCGCAATCGCCTCATAAATTTCTCCAAAATAATTAACTAAATTCGCAAGTGAAATCAGTTAAGCAAAAATTTGACTCAACAAGGGTTTAGAGGAGTTCTCAAATACGCTAGCGGAGTAGTGTAACGGTGGCAGTCTACCCATTCGCGTATTGATAATCTAGCTAACAAGAAGCATTTTCGGCACCGGAAAGCCATTGAAGTCGCAGGCGCAGGATGCACTGTAGGCGCCTATATTGGGGATAAAAACCAGGTCTTCAGCCTGCATCGTGGCGGGTAGATAATGTTTACCCAATACATCAATTGAGTCACAGGTGGGCCCAGCCAGTGACCACAATTCGGCCGCGCCAGTGCGCTGACTGACCAGCGTCAACGCGAAGCCTTGCTCTAGCTCCATCAGCCCGCCGTAAAAACCGGTGTCGAGATATAACCAGCGCGATTGATCTCGTGTCGCCACGCCAACCACCTGTGACACCAAACAGCCGGCAGAGCCAACAAAGTAACGACCGGGTTCCGCCATCACCTGAATACTTTCCGGCAGTGACTCAAGTTCATCATTAATAGCAGCCGCAATATCTTCAATCGTCGGATCGGCAGGCGTCAATTGCACTGGGTAACCACCGCCGAGATTTAACAGTTCTGGGGTGAAACCCTTGGCAATCATTTGTTCAAAAATGGTTTTGGCTGACCGAATCCCTTCCAGCCAGTTATTAATATTGGTGCACTGAGAGCCGACATGAAAGGTCACGCCGCAGAGATTGAGTTGGTATTGCAACGCGGTTGCGATGATCGCTGTAATACCAGCACGACTGGCACCAAACTTCCCGGCCAGCGGCCAGCTTGATCCCTCATTGCTCACTTCAATGCGAATATACAATTTTGCCTGTGGTGCAATAGCGGCAATTTTTTCCAATTCTTCGGTGCTATCGACCGAGTACCACCGCACTCCCTTGGCGGCGGCATATTTGACTGCGGTCGGCGATTTAATCGGATTGGAATAAAACACCTCCTCTGCCGGTACACCCAATGCAAGCAGCGCATCCAACTCGGCTGATGAGGCAATCTCAAAGCAGGTACCCTCCTGACGAAAGATCTCCAGAATAGCCGGATTGGAGTTTGCTTTAACCGCATAGTGAGGTCGTACGCGAGGCATCGCCTGCATAAAACGACGCACGTTTTTACGCAGACGCTGCTCGGACATAACCAGCAGAGGCTCAGAGTAGCCTGCCGCCTCGGCGCTGCTGAAGCTAACCTGTTGACGGATATCCTCGTCGATCAGCGCACGTGATGTATCGCTAAAAGACGCTGGTACTGAATTGACTGCTGGCTGATTCATAATGCTCCCGAGAAACGGGCCGTTTGTGGCCGTTGAGCGATAATATTAAGCCCCTAATATGCCAATTTGTATTGCCAAACTGATCTATTTGTTTAATATTACCCATCACTTTGTATTACAAAACGGCATTTTGCTATGAAAAGCGATCAACAGTTATTGAATCTGCTGCGTGAAAACAGCCGTCGCTCGGTCTCTGACATTGCCAACAAGCTCGGCGTCAGTCGCGCTACGGTGCAACAGCGCATGGAACGACTCGAGCATAGAGGCGTTATTCAGGGCTACACCATCAAGCTAAATCCGCATTTTGAGCAACAGCAGGTCAGCGCTTACATTATGATTTCGGTGCTTGCTCGCAAGACTGCCGACATCACCAGACAACTGCAAAAAGATCCGCAATTGGATATGCTCTGCACCATCAGCGGCCAATATGATCTGCTGGCAAAGGTGACCGCGGCGACCACTGAGGCGCTCGACCAGAGTATCGATAGAATTGGGACGCTTGACGGGGTCGAAAAAACCCTCAGTCATATCGTGCTGTCGAGAAAAGTAGATAGATAACGACAGTGCTGTTACTTTACCCGCTGGCACTTAATCCGCGACCGCAAGGGTCGCTCTTTCGCAGCGGCTGTCTTAACGCTATTATCTGCGGCGATAAAAACAACAACAAAATGAGAGTTTTATGAATAGACCGTTGGTAAAACCCAGCCTTGTCGATGCGCTTATTCCCGTCGTTCTGTTAATCGCCATGCTCGCTGGCACGGTCTATGTTTTTGGCCTCGACTCCTTTGGCCCCAATCAGGTAGCGCTGTTTTTCGCCGCTGCAGTGGCCGCTTTAATCGGTATTAAAAATGGGTTGAGTTGGAAAGAAATTGAACAGGGCATGATCGACACCATTACGGTGTCGCTGCACGCCATCCTGATTCTGTTGATGGTCGGCGCGCTGATCGGCAGCTGGATACTCGCCGGCACCGTGCCGAGCATGATCTATTACGGCGTCGAACTGATGTCTCCCGACTACTTTTATATGACCTGCTGCCTAGTCTGCGCGCTGGTTGGATTTAGCATCGGCAGCTCATGGACGGTGGCCGGAACACTGGGTATCGGTTTTATGGGCATCGCCGCGGCACTGGATCTGTCGCTGCCAATCAGCGCTGGGGCAATTATCTCTGGCGCTTATTTTGGTGACAAATTGTCGCCACTATCAGATACCACCAATCTCGCCGCCGCCGTCACCAACAGCGATCTGTTTGATCATATTCAACATATGCTGTGGACCACTATCCCCAGCTTTGTAATTGCCTTAACCCTGTTTTTTATCCTTGGTATGGGCAGCAATATTAATGTCAAAGTGGATGATATCGAGATTCTACAGGCAGCGATGCAGCAAGCCTTTATGGTTAACCCGCTGATGCTGGGCCCTCTGGTTTTGCTGTTATTTATGGCCGTGCGACGCCAGCCAGCCCTCTCGACGCTAATTTGTGGTGCCCTCGCCGGATGTGTCTTTGCTGTTTTATTCCAGTGGGACGCGGTGATTACCCTAGCGGCAGATCCGAGTTTAAATAGTGCCGCGGCGATTTTTAAAGGCCTATTCTCGGCTATGTTTTTAGGCTTCAGTTCGGTGAGCGGCAATGAGTCCATGGATGCGCTGCTGTCTAAAGGGGGCATGCAAAATATGTTGATGACGGTTGGACTGGTGATCAATGCCATGGCGTTTGGCGGCGCCATGGCGCGCACCGGCCTGCTCGAACGCTTAGTTGAAGCGGCACTTAGCAGAGTAAAATCTGCTGGCGGACTGGTCACGACCACGGTGGCAACCTGCATCGGCACTAATGTTCTCGCCGCCGATCAGTATCTGTCGATCGTTATTCCTGGACAGATGTTTGCCGACTCCTATAAACGCCGCAAATTACGCTTGATCAACCTGTCACGAACACTGGAAGACTCCGGCACCCTGACCTCGGTGCTGATTCCGTGGAACACCTGTGGCGCCTATATGTCGGCAACTCTTGGCGTCAGCACTTTTTACTACGCGCCCTATGCGTTCTTTAATCTCTGCTGTCCGCTGATCGCCATCCTCTATGGCTTTTATCAGATTAAACTGCCACTAACCGATGAATCGACCCAAGCCGCTGGCTAAGCTGATGCTCCAGGCAAAGAAGCAGTTGACCCTGCGGTCAACCCTCTTGCGCTGGGTGACATGTCTCAGCATGGCATCGACATGGATGGCTTGTTCAGCTCTAGCAGCGCCCCAGCCAGACGACCAGTTTGATGGTCAACTGGCCCTGCAACATATTGCTCAACAAATCAGTTTTGGGCCGCGTATTTCAGATCATGCTGCCAAGCAGCAGACACTGAATTATATTAAGCAGCGTTTGCAGCCTGAGGCCGACAAACTGGTGGTGCAGCCCTTTCAGCGCTTTGGTTTATCGGGCAACAATCTCTGGGCCAGTTTTTATGCCCAAGCGCAAAATGACCCAACATCAAAAAATGGGCCTCGGATTATGCTCGCGGCACACTGGGATACGCGGCCGATAGCCGACCGTGACGATGTTGCAGCAAATCGCTCTCAACCAGTTATTGGCGCCAACGATGGCGCTTCGGGTGTCGCTGTATTACTCGAAATTGCGCGACTACTAAGCAGTAAGCGCGCCCCTGTCACGGTCGATTTAATCTTCCTTGATCTCGAAGATATGGGCAATATAGATCAACTGCCCTTCTCTATCGGCGCCAGCGAATTTGTCCGCATGAACCGCTTTTACCGCCCCTCCGCTGGTGTTGTGGTGGATATGGTCTGCGACCGCGATCTGGTTATTCCGCGCGAAGGTTTCTCGCGCAAAGGCGCTGCAGATTTGCAAAACAGGATCTGGCAGATTGCCGAACAACAGGGCGCAGCAGTATTTGTCGATCGCAATGGTAGTTTTGTTGACGATGATCACGTGCCGTTTTTGAATGCTGGGCTCAAAGTAGTAAACCTTATTCACTGGCCCTTCCCTGCATCGTGGCACACCAGTGATGATACTATCG
>Ga0075467_10000763_pt1 | contig 26304 bp, 26 predicted proteins | sample DEB08_DNA_9_FD_75067 | JGI IMG/M metagenome (GOLD analysis project Ga0075467, IMG submission 75067) | Aqueous microbial communities from the Delaware River and Bay under freshwater to marine salinity gradient to study organic matter... | ecosystem: Environmental > Aquatic > Marine > Coastal ... | reverse complement strand
GCCTCCAGCGCGCGCAGGACGTGACCACGCCAGTCGGCGGCGCTTTGGCTGTCTGTGCCGTCCTCGCCGGTCTCTATATCGCGGTCGAAACCCTTGGTCTGACCAAATGCCCCCGCGCGTTTCCGGGTCTCCTCATCGCGGTGCAGCGCGATGGCAAGGCGTTCGGTATCCCATTCGGACAACGCGTGTTGCTGGCTTGGACTGGGCTGGCCGATCGTGTCGAGCAGGTCCATCAAAGTGACGCAAGGCCGGGGCATCGCATGATCGGCAAGGATCAGCGTTTCGTTCACGATCGCATCGGCGGCAAGACCGAAGAGAGCGGGATCAAACCTGTCGCCCAGCCGTTCTTGCATCGCGCGCGCGCGGGCAGAGTGACGAAGTGCGACGTGAAAGATGTGGTGTGCGGTCAGCCCGATCTGCTGCGGCAGCGGGAGGGTGTCGAAGGCAGGACCGTAGTAAATGGTTTCGCCCGATGTCCGCGTTGCCCCGGTGGTTTCACGGTGACGGCACCAAAGCGCAAGGACGGACAAGGCCGGGTCAACCTCGGCCATATGCGCAAGGGCGGCGCGGGCGCGGGTTGTGTGTGCGCTCACCCCAGTCCGACCTCGGCGCGGGACCGGGCATAGTCTGTATAGGCGGGGGAATTCGCAAAGGCGGCTTGCCAGCCATTCTCAAGCCCTTTGCGGATCAGCAACTCGAAGCCGAACCCGGTGAGTTCCGCCAACGGCATGGCGCGCAACGGGAGCGCGCGGATATCGGCCATGACGTCGATTGCGGTGGGCAAGGTTTGTTCATCGGCAATCGCTACCAGCCCGTAGATCAACGCGGTCAACCCGTGCAGCGTGGCGGGATACAGCGGTGCGCGGTTCGCACGCGGGGTGGCCAGCATGTCCGCAACCTGCACCGAGGCCGCGATTTCATCGGCGATCAGGGCAAATTCAGCGGCTGCGGCTTCGCCCACGGTGCCGGCGATCATGGTGTTGCGCAGGCGGCGGTCGGCCACGGCCACCAGAATCTGGCTGACCCGTTCCCAACTGCGTGGCGTGCAGGCAATGGCGAGGCCGCGGCGCAGGGCATCCTCGGTCGTGTCCAGCAGATCGGGGCGGGTGCGGATGAAGGCCGCGACGGTCGGGTGGATGCCGGCGCGCGGCGCATAGTTTTGAAGCCAGTCTGGCGCACTGGCCGTCACGATCATGTGGATCAGACGGTCCGACAGGGCGGTCCCCATCTCATAGGCGATGGCTCCATCCTCAACCATGTTCCCGGCCGCAATGATCAGGGCGCTGTCGGGTAGCATATGCCGCCCGACGCGGCGTTCTTGCAGCAATCCGTAAACCGTGGGCTGCAACATGGGCGAGGCGGCGGTAAGTTCATCAAGAAAAAGGATCGACGGGGTGGCCGGATCATCAGGCAGATCATCGGGACGGTACCACACCGTGCGTCTTGTCGCGTGGTCGTAGTAGGGCAGCCCGCGCAGGTCTTGCGGTTCAATGGTGGTCAGGCGCAGGTCGAACAGGCGCGCGCCGATGCTGTCGGCCAATGTTTGCACAAGCTGTGTCTTGCCCACGCCGGGGCGTCCGTGCAGCATCCAGCTGGCGGTCAGATCGCCAGCGGCCTGCGCGTGCCAGCCCGCCGTCAGAGCGGCCAGCGCGTCGCCGGCAGACAGGCTTGGGGCGTTGATTGCCATGGGTTCAGGCCCTTTCCGGCATCGGATCACCCGCCTTGTCGATCCATGCGGAAAGGCGGGCGTGGGCCGAAACGCCTCGTGCTTCCAGACGGATGTCGCGGAGATAGTCATTCTGAAACAGGTTGACGCGGTGCAGGTCGCGTTCGGTTAATGCGGTGTCGAAAAGCTGCGCCTTGATCGCGGCACGGTCGCCGGCGTCCAACGCGACGACATGGGGGGCCGGCAGGTCGGTCTGTACGGTCACGAATGTCAGTGGCGCGATCCGGGCCAGTTCGGATTGTTCGACCACAAGATGCAATTGTCCGGCGTTGATCCCCTTGCGCGCCGCGATGTTGCGCAAGACCGCACGGGCGCGAAATTGCAGAAGATCAAGCCTGCGGGCGGCCTCGTCCGTGTCCATCAGGCGCTGGCGGGCCTTGTCGGACAGACGCAGGCCCTTCAACTCGACGATACCGATGAACAACGCCATGGCGATGGGCGCCTGCATGATCGGCGCGGCCATGTCGCGGGAAAATACCATGATGATGATAAACGGAAGCAGCGCCGTCAGATACCGCAAGAACTGCATTTCCACCGACAGGCGCAGCCACAGGCCGGGCCCGGCGCCGCGTCTGGGCAGGATCAGCACGCGCCCAAAGAACCGCTTGGGGACATTGCGGGTTTCCAGCACGGAAGGGCCGAGGATGGTATCTTGGGTGATGATGAACATGGCGCCGTTGAGTTGGTATGCCGGTCAACCTAGCAATTTTCCCGCCCACGCCAATGGCCGATTGTGGCGGCCATGGTGTCGACTCCTGTCACGATGCGCGGTTGGTGTCGGCGCCAAGCCGATTCAGGATCGGGCAATCTGGCCGGTCGTCGCCGGCACAGGCATCGACCAGCGCCGACAGCGTCGCGTGCATTGCGCGCAGGTCTGTCACTTTGCGCTCGATCTCGGCAAGGTGATCCTCAGCGATGCGCTTGACCTCGGCGCTGGCGCGGTCCTGATCGTCGTAGAGGGCCATCAGGCTGCGGCAATCCTCGATCGTGAAGCCAAGCGCACGGGCACGGGCAAGGAAGCTGAGCTTGTGAAGGTCAGGCTCAGCGAATGCGCGATAGCCGTTGGCATCTCGTCGCGGACGGATCAGGCCGATATCCTCATAGTAGCGGATGGTTTTCGGGGGCAGGCCCGCATGACGAGCGGCGTCCGAAATATTCATGACATCACCTTCATGTCGCCGTGGCAGGTTGGGGTGCGGGATGTGTACGAGGTGTGGCACGCAAGCCCGTGTCTGGCTGCACACGGCGCAGGCGAAGCGCATTGGTGACCACAAAGACCGACGATAGCGCCATAGCGCCGGCGGCCAGCATCGGCGACAGGAGCAACCCGAACGCGGGGTAAAGCACGCCCGCCGCAACCGGGATCAGCGCGGTGTTGTAGGCAAAGGCCCAAAACAGGTTCTGACGGATATTGCGCATCGTCGCGCGAGACATGACGGTGGCCTTCACCACACCCGACAGGTCGCCGGACATCAGCACCACATCTGCCGCCTCAATCGCCACATCGGTGCCGGTGCCAATGGCGATACCCACATCGGCATGCGCCAGCGCCGGGGCATCGTTGATGCCGTCGCCGACAAAGGCCAGCGTCTTGCCACCCTTGCGCAGATCGTCCAGCGCGGCGACCTTGCCGTCGGGCAGGACACCTGCAACCACGTGGGTGATCCCGACCTCGGCCGCGATGGCATTGGCGGTGGCGGGACCATCGCCGGTGATCATGGCCACTGTCAGACCCTGCGCCTGCAGCGCGGCGATCGCGGCGGCAGAGCCTGGCTTGACCGGGTCGGAAACAGCGATGAGCGCCGCAACCTTGCCGTCAATAGCGGCAAATAGCGTGGACCTTCCCCGACCGGCCAGCGCGGTGGCCCTGTCCGCCAAGGCCACCGGGATCGGCAGGCCCAGATCATGCATCATGCGGGCCGCGCCGACGTGCACGTCGCGCCCGGAAACCTCTGCATGGACACCAAAGCCGGTCAGAGAGGCAAAGCCCGTGGCATGAGGGATCGAGAGCCCCTCGGCCAAGGCTGCGCGGGTGATTGCGGTGGCGATCGGGTGTTCGGACTGCGCCTCGACCGCTGCAACCGACCCAAGAACTTCGGCGCGGGCAAAGCCTGCGGCCAGTTCCAATTCGGTCAGGTCGGGGCGGCCTTGCGTCACCGTGCCGGTCTTGTCCAAGGCCACGACATCTACCGATGCCAGCGCCTGCAGGGCGTCACCCTTGCGAAACAACACACCCATTTCAGCAGCGCGCCCCGTGCCCACCATGATCGAGGTCGGCGTCGCCAGCCCCATGGCGCAGGGGCAGGCGATGATCAGGACGGACACACCCGCCACCAGCGCAAAGGTCAAGGCCGGGTCGGGGCCGAAAACAAGCCACGCGAGAACTGTCAGCAGCGCAAGGCCCATGACTGCGGGCACGAACCAAAGCGTGATCCTATCCACAACCGCCTGAATCGGCAATTTCGCGCCCTGCGCCTGTTCGACCATGCGAATGATCTGGGCCAGTGTGGTGTCGCTGCCGACGCGGGTGGCGCGGACCTGCAGGCTACCGGTGCCGTTGATGGTGCCGGCGGTCACGGCATCGCCGACGGATTTGGTGGCGGGGATAGGCTCGCCGGTCAGCATCGCTTCGTCCACGTGGCTATCGCCAGAGATAACGTCGCCGTCCACTGGCACGCGTTCACCGGGACGGATCAACAAGGTGTTGCCGGACCGGATTGTATCAATTGGCACCTCCACACCGACACCATCGCGCAGCAGGGTTGCCGTGCGCGGTTGCAGGCCCACCAAGGTCTGGATCGCGGCGCCGGTCCTGCCCTTGGCGCGCGCTTCGAAATATCGGCCCAGAAGGATAAGCACGACAATGACGGCGGCGGCCTCGAAATACACCGCGCGGGTGGCGCTGGGCAGAAGCGCGGGGGCGAAAGTGGCGATAACGGAAAAACCCCATGCGGCAAGGGTTCCGACGGCCACAAGGCTGTTCATGTCGGGCCCGCCGCGAAACAGGGCGGGAAGTCCAACCGTATAGAAGACCCGACCCGGCCCAACGAGCAGCGCGCTGGTCAGCGCGAACTGGATCAACCAGCTGGCCTGATGGCCGATGGAAGACCCGATCAGGGCGTGAAAGCCGGGGATCAGGTGGCCGCCCATTTCCAGAACGATGACCGGCAGCGCAAGAGAGGCCGCGATCAGCGTCTGGCGCTTGAGGGCGCGCGCCTCATCCTCTTTGCGGGCGGTCCGGTCGTCCGGGGTGGATTGATCGGCGATTGTGGCGGGATAGCCGGCGGTTTGCGCGGCATGAAGCAGGTCTGCGGGCCCAATGCTGCCCTCAAGATAGCTGACTTGCGCGGTTTCCGTCGCCAGATTGACGGAAGCCGCGACAACCCCGGGCACTGTCGCCAGCGCCTTTTCGACACGTCCCACACACGAGGCGCAGGTCATCTTGCTGATCTGTAGCGTAATTTCGGCCTGCCGCGCGGGATAGCCGGCGGCCTTGAGCGCAGCGGCCAGTTGTTCCGCCGTCGCGCCCGCAACCGTGACTTGCGCCGTTTCGGTCGCGAGATTGACGGTGGCGTCAGTAACCCCCGGAACTGCCAGGAGCGCCTTTTCCGCGCGGCCCACGCAGCCCGCACAGCTAAGTCCGGAGATGGCGAATGAAAGGTGTGATACGGTTGTCACGATACGAAATCCCCTTTTGGTCGTTACATAGATGGGGGTTCCCGTTACTGGAAGGTCAAGAGGTGCGGGAAAAATCATGTTATGCGCAGGAACGCAGACGTTGCGCCGACACAATGATGACCCAACTGTTATTGGAAATACCTGACGATTTGGCCCAGAGATGACACCAACCACCCAATGCCCACCCCGGAATCCGAGATTGCGCCGCCCATGAAGATACGCCTGCTATCCAACCTGTCCTTCGTGATCATGGCCTTCGTGTCGCTGCTGGGTGTCGGCGGCGGGCCTGCCGCAGCCGCGCAATCCGCAGCTTATGAAAGCATCGCGCTGAGCGCACGCCTGATTACTGCGGAAGACGGCGTTGCCCCCGGAAGCGGCACCTTGTCGGCTGGTTTGGACCTGACGATTGCCGAGGGCTGGAAGACCTATTGGCGCACACCTGGCGAAGTCGGGTTTCCGCCGACAGTTGACTGGAGCGGGTCGCAAAATATCGCGTCCGTTGATTTCCTTTACCCCGCGCCGCATCGGTTCACGGCCTTCGGGATCGAGAATTTCGGCTATTCCGGGGAAGTTGTGTTCCCGCTGCGGATCACCTTGGAGAACCCGGGCGCACCGGCAATCCTGAACGGGGCGGTATCGCTTCTGGTGTGTTCGGATATTTGCGTTCCCGAGGATTTCGCGCTGCGTCTGACGGTTGATGCGGGGACGGGGATCGATGCCGTGTCGGCGGCTCGGATCACGACTTTTGCCGCGCAAGTGCCGCAAGAGGCCGCAGACAGCGACATTACGATTCTGGCCGCCCACGTAAACCAAGACCAGACCGCGTTGACAGTGACGGCACGCAGCGACACGGCGTTTACTGCGCCCGATGTTTTCCCGGAATTCGGTGACTATTCCAGCTTTGGCGCCCCCGATATCCGCATGGGCGAGGGCGGGCGTCTGATATGGGCGAGCCTGCCGATCCTGTCGCTGGATGCGGAATTGCCGCCGCTGCGGCTGACCATCACGGACGGTGCCCGCGCCGCCACCTTGCCAGCCGCACTGGCCGAAGCCGCACCGCCGCCGCCCTTTGCCGTCGCGCAAGTTCTGCCCGGTGTATCCGATATTGCCTGGATCGCGCTGGTGGCGCTTTTGGGCGGTCTGGTCTTGAACGTGATGCCATGCGTGCTGCCGGTGCTGTCGATCAAGCTGGGCTCGGTCATGGCGGCGCAGGGACAAAGCCGCAGTCGCATCAGGGGCGGGTTCGGGTTTGCCGCGTTCGGTGTGTTGGTGTTCATGTGGGTGCTGGCGGGCATCACATTGGCCGTGCAAGGCGCAGGCGGCACGGTGGGATGGGGCCTGCAGTTCCAGAACCCGGTGTTTCTGGCCCTGATGTTCGTGGTCTTGATGGTATTTGCCGCGAACTTGTTCGGGGCGTTCGAGATTACGCTGCCGTCAACCGTGCAGACGCGTTTGGCGCAAAGCGGTGGCGCGGGCCATGCAGGTGATTTCGCCACCGGCGTTTTCGCCGCCGTGCTGGCGACGCCGTGTTCCGCACCTTTTCTGGGCACGGCGATTGCCTTTGCGCTGACGGGGCGCCCTGTCGATGTGGCCATCGTGTTTACGGCGCTTGGTGTCGGTCTGGCGCTGCCTTATATCCTTGTCGCGCTGTTTCCGGGGTTGGTCAGCTATCTGCCAAAGCCGGGACGCTGGATGGTCTGGATCAAGATCGTGCTGGGCGGTTTGCTGGCGGTCACGGCGGCATGGTTGATCTGGGTGTTGATGGGTGTTGGTGGGCAGACTGCGGCATTGGCGGTCTTGGCGCTGACGGCGGTGTTGATCATGGTGCTGACGGTCCGGCCGGGACCTCGCGCGGTCACGATTGGCGCGGCGGTGGCCTTTGCGGCGTTGCCGTTGGCGGCGGCGGCCTTTCTTGCGGATGCGGCCCCCCGCAACCAGAGCGAAACCGCATGGACGGCATTCGATAGGGGCGAAATTGCCCGACTGGTCGCACAGGGCGATGTGGTGTTCGTGGATGTTACCGCCGACTGGTGCCTGACCTGCATCGCCAACAAGACATTGGTGCTGGACCGTGACCCGGTGGCGTCGGCGCTTGTCGCGTCGGGCGTCGTGCCAATGCGCGCGGACTGGACCCGGCCTGATGACCGGATTGCCCAGTTTCTGGCCGATAACAACCGTTTTGGCATCCCGTTCAATGCCGTCTACGGCCCCGGTGCGCCCGATGGTATCGTGTTGTCGGAGATACTGACTACGGTCGCCGTGCTGGACGCGTTGGCGCAGGCCGCCGCGCGACAAACCGCCAGCCAGTAAGAATTGGCCCCTTTTTATGCTGTAAACGCTATACAAACGGCCCCATACCCTCTAGACGCCGCAAATGTGGCCAGCGACGCAAGGATCGTCGCGCCGCTCGTTCCGATGGCACAGGGCCTTGCGAACGCCCCGTTTGATCCAAGACCAAAAGAACAGAAGCCGTGAAAAAAGCATTCGCCACCGCGCTTGAAGAGCGTGGATATACCACCCTGACCCCCGTTCAGGAATCCGTTACTCATGCCGATCTGATCGGGGCCGACCTGCTAGTTTCGGCGCAGACCGGATCGGGCAAGACGCTTGGCTTCGGCTTGGCGATCGGTCCGACCCTACTGGGCGAGGACGAAGGGTTCACGACGTCCGGCGCGCCATTGGCGCTTGTCATCGCACCGACGCGTGAATTGGCGATGCAGGTCAAGCGTGAATTGGCTTGGCTCTATGCGGGGACGGGTGCAACGCTGGCGTCGTGTGTCGGTGGCATGGACATGCGGGATGAACGCCGCACGCTCAGCAGGGGGGCACATATCGTCGTTGCGACGCCGGGCCGCCTGCGTGACCACATCATGCGCCAGTCCATCGACTTGAGCGCAATTCGCGCTGTCGTGCTGGATGAAGCCGACGAGATGCTGGACCTTGGCTTCCGCGAGGATCTGGAGTTCATTCTTGAGAATACGCCGGAAGACCGTCAGACGCTGATGTTCTCTGCGACCGTGCCAAGCTCAATCGCCAGCCTTGCAAAAAGCTATCAGAAGAATGCTGTGCGCGTCAGCACCACGGCGGAACGCTCACAGCACACCGATATCGAATACCGGGCAATGACCGTATCGCCGCGCGACGCGGAAAATGCGATTATCAACGTGCTGCGGTTTTACGAAGCGCCGAATGCCATCGTGTTCGCGAACACGCGTGCGATGGTCAACCGCCTGACAACGCGCCTTTCGAATCGGGGCTTTTCTGTCGTGGCCTTGTCGGGAGAGTTGTCGCAGAACGAGCGGACCCACGCGTTGCAGGCCATGCGCGACGGGCGCGCGCGGGTTTGCGTCGCGACAGATGTCGCCGCGCGGGGCATCGATTTGCCGAACCTTGATCTTGTGGTGCATGCGGAATTGCCGACGAACCACGAAATCCTGCTGCACCGGTCGGGCCGCACTGGCCGCGCGGGGCGCAAGGGTGTCAGCGCGCTGATCGTGCCACCCGTGGCGCGCAAGAAGGCAGAGCGTATCCTGAAGTCCGCCCGCCTGACCGCCGCATGGGCCGAAGCGCCATCCGCCGACGAAGTGCGCGCGCGCGACCATGACCGGTTGCTGTCTGACCCGGCTTGGCACGAGCCGATCTCTGAAAATGATGTCGATGCGGTTGCCAAGCTGACCGAAGCGTTCACCGCAGATCAACTGGCGGCGGCCTTCCTGCGGCTTTACAGCGTCCAGCACTCCGCGCCGGAAGAACTGTCAGACGCGCCAAACGCGCCGGTCGAACGCGTGCCGTTCGGGCCAAGCGTCTGGTTCTCGGTTCCGTTGGGTCGTGCCCACGATACCGAACCGCGTCGCTTGCTGCCGATGTTGTGCAAGGCGGGCAATATCACCCGCGATGATGTTGGTGCGATCCGCGTCCAGCAGACCGAAAGTTTTGTCGAGGTCAAGGCAAGTCAGGCAGAGGCGTTCGTCGCGGCCCTTGGTCCTGATCTGATTGTCGAGGATGACGTAAGGCTGACGCGTCTTGCTGGTCCGCCTGCTGCTGTGCGGTCAAGCACCGCGTCATATGACGCCAAGCCTCGCGATGGCGCCGGATACAAAGGCAAGCCGCGTGAGAGCGATGGCTACAAGGGCAAACCGCGTGAAGCGGTCGGTGGCGAGCCCAAGCCGCGCGAAGCCGCGCCCTATAAGGGCACGACGCCTGACGGTGAAGGTTACAAGGGCAAGCCTCGTGACGGCGAAGGCTACAAGGGCAAGCCTCGCGACGGCGAAGGCTACAAGGGCAAACCCCGCGACGGCGAAGGCTACAAGGGCAAGCCGCGCGACAGCGAAGGCTACAAGGGCAAGCCGCGCGACAGCGAAGGCTACAAGGGCAAGCCACGCGAAGGTGCGCCGTACAAGGGCAAACCTGCGGCTGACCGACCCAAGCAAGCCGTCGCGCGCCACGATGACGCCGTTGTGCAAGCGTGGGGGGATGGACCCAAGCGAGCGAAGAAGGCCTATGATCCAATGGCGCAGTCCTCTGCGCCCGCCGAGGCCCCCCGAAAAGCCACGACCCGTGCCGGCGCGGCAGACCCGTCGCAATCAATGGGGCGGCGCAAGCCCGGCGGTTCTGCGGGCAAACCGTGGGACAAGGATGGCAAAGGCGCCAAGGGGCCACGTCCACCCGCAGGCAAGGCCAGCAGCAAGAAGAACGTGGCACGGGGAAAACCTAGCAAGGCCAATGCATCCGCGCCGCCTCGGCGCGACAAGCCATGATGATCACCCGCCCCACCTGACGCCGAAACCGTTCGACACCGGAACGCAACCACTGCAGGGTTCTTTGTAGATCAATCTGACAAAGGCACCTGGCAGCTATGCAAGAAGATGTTTCGGATATGCGTGCGGACCGCCTGTCGCGGCGCTCGGTTCTACTTGGCGCTGCGGCGGCGGGGGTGACGGCCAACCTTGGCTTTGCCCAAGCGGTTATGGCCGACATGTCCCCACTGTCTGCGCTTGTCGATGACGTGTCGGCTGTGCGTTTGCGCGACACCGTCTTGTCGCTCAGTTCGTTTCCGACCCGCTGGACCAATGGCCCCGGGTTCGCGGCGATCGAAAACTGGATGGTCGCGGCATTCAGCGAAGCAGCAGCCGGGACCGTAACGCGGCAGCCTTATCTGATGCCATCAAACAAGACGCGCCATAATATTGTTGTGGGTAACCCGATGGATCCGCGGGGCGTGATCGTGGTGGGTGCCCATCTGGACAGCATTTCCGAGACACCCGAGGTGCTGGCACCCGGCGCGAACGACAACGCCACCGGGATCGCGGCCTTGCTGGAGGCGCACCGCATCTTGTCACCGCTGACGTTGGGCAAGGAACTTGTCTTTATCGCCTTTTCAGGTGAGGAACAGGACCTCCTTGGATCCGCCGCTTGCGCGCAAATCGCTGCCCGCGATGGTTGGCCGATTGAATTGATGATAAATCTGGACATGCTGGGTTATCGCCCGACCAATCCCGCCGCCCCCCTGATCATCGAATTCGATCAGGGCAACGCGCTGCCGGGTAACGATGCGGCCGCCGCCACCTATGGCGCGATGTCGGCACGGCTGGCAGCAGAGCACACCAGCCTTAACACCACCCACACCGACATCTGGGATAGCGATTACATGCCCTTTGAGGCGATGGGTTTCCCCTGCATCGGATTTTATGACGGGGGTGCAGAAAGCCCGCGGTATCACAGCGTCGAAGATGTCGCCGGTGCCGTGTCGTTTGAGCGGTTGGAACAGGTGACACGCCTTGTGGTCGCGACGGCATTCGAGGCGGCATCCTAAGCGGTTGCGGATGACGCGCGTATTTTAACCGAGCGCGTGGTGCCGCAGCAGCGGATCGCTGCCCTCATGGCTCGGTCCGCGCGACGATGGGGATCCCGTCGCTGATCCGGTTGCCCGGATACGCGACAACGCGGTCCCCCGCAACGAGGCCGTCCAACACCTGCACCGTGTCGGCCCGTTGCCGCCCCGGGTCCACTGCCGTCAGAACAGCGCGCCCATCGATCACGCGGAATACGGCCCAAGCGCCGTCGTGCCGAAAAAGGGCGCTTTGCGGCACCTGAAGTACCTCATCTTCTGCCCAGACCACCACCCGGACAAAAACACGATAGCCGTCACCCAGACCGGGGCGGTCCGAGGACGGAGAAAGAATATCGAGGCGCACGCGCACGCGCTGCTCCTCGATCCCAAGGGCGGAGACGCGGGTGAAGGCGGTGGGTTCAATTTGCCGGACACGCGCTGCGATGTCTGCCATGCCGCCCCAGCGTTCGACATGGGCGGGTGCGCCGATCGACAGTTGCACCGCGTCCGTCGACAGCAAGTCGACCTCAATCTCCAGATCGTCGAGATTGCCGATGGTCAAGAGGTGGCTGCCGGCCTGCACCAACCGAGCGGAGGTGTTTTCGATCTCAAGGACGGTTCCGTCTTGCGGCGCGCGGATCTCGACGCAGCATCCGCCTGGGGCGCCCGGCACTTGTATCTGCCCGGGCCCCAGAAGTTGTGCCTGGGCGCGCGCCAAAGTCGCGCGATGAAGCGCCAGTTCCGACGAGGCGGCATCATATGCCGCCTCGGCCGTTGCAAAGGTTTGTTGGGCATCCTCAAGCATGCGTTGGGGAATCACCCCGCGCGCGGCAAGCGCACGGGTGCGGTCAAGCTGTTGTCCGGCATAGTCGAGATCCGCTTCGGCACGTGCCAGATTGACATCGGCCAGTGCCACGGCCGCCTCTGCCTCGTTGACGGCCGCTTCGGCCTGACTGCGGGCACGGGCATCAAGGAACGCGGGTTCCGCAGGCTGGATTGTCGCAACGACAGTTTCACCGGCCACCACAGCATCCCCGACCTGAACAGGGGATCGGGCGGTTATCCCCGTCAGGGGGGCCGTCACGTCAAAGGGTTGACGCACGCGCGTTACCCCTTCGGCGTCGACGGTCACCTCCATCGGGCCCACGTGGACCCCAGCCAGATCCACTTGCACAGGATCTGGCCAGAGCGCCGCGACAAAACCGGCGACAACGAGGGCAAGGGCGAGCAGCGAAAATATCAAACGTCTGGACAACACGGCTACTCCTTGGCCTTGAGGGCGCTGACGATGTCGACCCGATCGAGCCGCCGCCGGACCAACAGGGCGGCGGTAAGCGCGGTCAGCAGAACGATCAGCGTGGCCAGCGCATAGGTGCCACGTTCGACGACAAGCGGCAGGCTGACGATGTCGGTGGAAAAACCGCGCGCGATCAGGGCCGCGAAGCCGTATCCGGCCAACCAACCGATCGGCACCGCCAGCACCGTCAACAGCATGAGTTCACCAACCAGCACATACCCGACCTCGGCCCGCGTGAAGCCGAGAACGCGAAGGCTCGCCAATTCATGAGCCCGTTCCGAAAGCTGGATCCGGGCCGCGTTGTAGATCACCCCGATGGTGATCAGCATGCCCAAAACCGAGTAAATCAGCGTTGACGTCAGGATGGTTTCATTCACCGTGGCCTCGAAATTCGTGCGCACCTCGGTCCAAAGGACAAGCCCCGCGATGGCGGGCGTCGTCTTGACCTGTTGGTGTAGGGCTGGCAGCGCTTCGGTATCGATCAGAAGGTGCAGGTGATTGACCTGCGGTGCCTGCCGCATCAATCGGAAAAGTGCGGGGGCGGCCATGTGCACATCTTGTCCGATGGTCTGGCGGATCACTGCGGCAACGGGAATTTCCCATGTCTCGCGCGGCGGTACCAGAAGCTCGATACGCACGATGTCGCCGGGGCTGACACCCAAATCGTCGGCAAGCCCGCGTGGCAGGACAAGACCGTTTTCGGGCAACGCCACGACGTTCCCCGCGTCATCAAGCAGTCGCGCCAACTGCGCTTCGGGCGCGCGCGCCTGAAGCGCCGTCAGGCGTGTCATGTGCCCGGCATGAAGCCGCACCGGAACAGCGAAAGCCCCCTCTGAGACCAGAACACCCGGAAGGGCAGATGCATCCTGCACCGCAGCGGCGGTGCGTGGCCCCGCAAGCATCAGTGTCACATGCTGCCGATTTGACCGGTAGAACATCTCATCCACCATCAGATCCATGGCGTCGAAGGTGAAGAACGAGGCGATGAGCACCGACACCGAGGCGACGACGCCGAAAAGCGTGATCGCCGCGCGACCGGGCCAGCGCGTGATCGACCGCAGGATCATCATCGTGGTCTGACGCAGCCGCAGCAACCCGCCGATACGGTCGATCAGCCCGCGCCGAAACAGTGGCGGCGCCGGAGGCGACATCGCGACGGCGGGGGTCAGCCGGACGGCCGCCAACACGGCCTTCAGTGCCCCCAGAACTACGGTTGCGGTGCCCAGCAGCCCAGAAAATGCGTAAATCCACGGGTCCGGCACGTAGATCAGCCATGGAAAGCGAAAGAATTCGCCATAAAGCTCTGTCATCTTTTGCCCGAACCACGACCCCGCGACCCAGCCCAGCAAGATGCCGACAACACCGATTCCGATGCTGAGTTTCAGGTAATGTGCTGCGATCGCGCGGGTGGTGTAGCCAAGGGCCTTGAAGAGGCCGATCTGCTGACGCTCCAGCGAAATCAGCCGGCCCAGCACCATGTTGACCAAGAAGGCCGACACGATCAGGAATATCGGCGGAAGCACCACCGCCATTGCGGCCAGTTGGTCCAGTTCGCTTTGCAGGAACGCATGCGAGGTCTGTTGGTTGCGCCCATGTGCGCCGGTGCCGCCGTAAGGCGCAAGGATCCGGTCAAGCGCTGCAATCACAGCGGCCTCGTTCGCGCCGCGCGCAAGGCGCAGCGACAGATCATTGAACGCGCCATCAAGGTCGCCTGCGGCCGCGACCGCGGCTTCGTTCATCCAGATGATGCCATAGCGCCGATCATCGGGCATCATCGCGCCGGGGCCGATCGTGTAGATGAACTCTGGCGACAAGACATGACCCGTTACCGTCAAGCTGCGCATCTGGCCGTTGAGGATCGCGCGGAAACTGTCGCCCGGCGCCAGATCGTTGGCGTTGGCGAATGGTTCGGCCAGCGCCACTTCGTCAGGGCGCAGTGGGTTGGGCAGACGTCCCGCGCGCAGCAGCGGCAGGTTTAGCCGGGGCGCGCCGCTTTCGGGCAATGACAGCACCAGGGCGCTTGCGGGTTCAACCATCCCTTCAAGGTCGAGGATCGCCGAGAGCGTCAACCGCCCCTCGGCCATCGCGACCCCTTCGATCCGGGCGATCTCCTCCATCAGGCCGCGCGGAGCTCGCGTGGCGGTGGCGAAGACGTCGGCGAAACGATAGCGTTCGTAATAGGCGGCACGCGTTTCGGTCAGGGACTGCTGCGTGCCATTGGCCAGCACCAGCACCATGACGCCACAGGCCAGCACCAGCCCGATGGCAAGCGTTTGCGCCCAGATCCGGCGGAGGTCGCGCAGAAGTTTGGTATCGAGGGCGCGCATCACCATGTCACTTCGGCGGGCGCGACGCGGATTTCGTTGCGTTCTTCGCGCAAGATGCGGCCATCGCCAAGATAGACGGTCCGGTGCGCGATCTTCCTGATGCCGACATTATGCGTGATGATCGCGGTCGCGGCACCCAGATCACTGTTGATGCGGACCAGCGCCTCAAGCACGGTAATGCCGGTCTTGCTGTCAAGCGCGCCGGTCGGTTCGTCACACAGCAAGATCTCGGGTTGCTTGGCGATGGCGCGTGCGATCGCCACGCGCTGTTGTTCCCCGCCCGACAACTGGGCCGGGAAATGGTCCAGCCGGGCCGCCAGTCCGACGCGCTCCAACGCCTCTTCGGGGGGCATCGGGCGCGCAGCAATCTCGGTCACGAGGGCCACGTTCTCGCGCGCGGTCAGCGATGGCACGAGATTGTAGAACTGAAACACAAATCCGACGTGGTCACGGCGAAACGCCGTCAACGCCGCATCAGACAGCCGCGTCAATTCCCGGTCGCGGAAGAAAACCCGCCCGCTGCTGGGCGTGTCGAGCGCACCTAGGATGTTGAGCAGCGTCGATTTGCCCGATCCCGATGGCCCCAGAAGAACGACCATCTCACCCTCGCACAGCGCCAGATCGACACCGCGCAACGCCCGCACCTCCACCGCACCATTGCGGTAGGTCTTGGTGATACCTTCCGTTCGAAGGATCACTGTCTGGCTGCCATCCGACGTCATCATGACATCAGGTTATCTACGAAGGCCGCCACATGAGTTGATCCAAGACAAAACTCCGCACATGTTGCGGACCCGCTCCGAGATGGTCCCCGGAACGTGGCGCTGTCTGCACAGGGTCTTTGGCAGCAAGCCGCCATCGACGGTTTGCCGACTGAAAGCTGACGTCATCCAGAGCGATCAGTAGGATCAGGAATGCGGTTTTCAGCCGTGATGCGATCTTCAAGGCCTGACGCGGACCGTCGGTTTTTGATCGTGAAGGGGGATGGTGCCGCAGGGGAGGATTGAACTCCCGACCTCGTCATTACCAATGACGCGCTCTACCACTGAGCTACTGCGGCGCGCTTTCGCGTGTGGGCGGTGGAGTAGACGCAATCGCCTTTTGACGCAAGCGCATTATGGTCGGTTTCTGGCGGCTATGCGCGGGGCATGTTTTCAGCCGCTGCCGGGGCCACCGATTGTCCGCTTGCGGTCGCGCGTCCGCAGGTTTCCGATCTTCCTAAAGGAAGGGGGTTTGACACGCACAGCAGCAAGAAAACGGAACGGTGGCGGTGTGTTCAAGCGCCGCGATGACGTCCCCGGACCCTTGCTGCGTGTCGGCAATCGGCCGGGATCACTTGTTGGGCTGGGCGGTTTTCGCAACTTTGGGCGTCTGGCCGCGCAGCCGCCAACTGGACGGGGTTTCACCATCGCGTTAAGAGGGCAGCCATGGCAAAGATACCAGACCAGAAGCCGCCAGCCAAGATTGCAGCACCGACCCCGCGCGAGGCGCGATTGAAGGCGGCGTTGAAGGCCAATCTCGCAAGGCGCAAGGCTCAGGCGCGCAAGCGTCAGGCGGTCGAAAAAGACGAGCCGAATTCAGGCAATTGAAAGGGCAGGGCAGTGGACAGGATTATCGTGAAGGAAAGCGGGCCGTTGAACGGGGCGATCCAGATCTCGGGCGCCAAGAACACCTGCCTGAAACTGATGGGCGCGGCGCTGCTGACGGATGAGCCGCTGACCCTGACCAATGTGCCGCGCTTGTCGGATATCCGCACGTTGTCGGTATTGCTGGAAAGTCTGGGGGTCGAGGTTGCGCGCCTGCAAGAGGGGCGCGTGATGGTTCTTTCGGGGCGGCATATCACTAGCCGACGGGCCGAATACGAGATCGTGCGCAAATTGCGCGCATCGTTCAACGTGTTGGGGCCGTTGCTGGCGCGCGAAGGGGAGGCGATCGTATCGCTTCCGGGTGGGTGTGCGATTGGCGCGCGCAAGGTTGACCTGCACCTGATGGCGCTGGATAAGCTGGGTGCCACGATCACGCTTGAGGAAGGCTATGTGCATGCCTCCGCGCCCGGAGGTTTGCGGGGCGCGGTGATCGAGTTTCCATTCGTGTCTGTTGGAGCTACTGAAAACGCCTTGACGGCAGCGACGCTGGCGAAGGGCACGACAGTTATCAAGAACGCGGCGCAGGAACCTGATACCGTCGATCTGGCCCTATGCCTGACACAGATGGGGGCCAGAATCAGCGGCGCGGGAACATCAGAGATTACGGTGGAAGGCGTGGACCGCCTGCACGGTGCCACGCACGAGGTGATCCCCGACCGGATCGAATTGGGTACGTTCATGATTGCGCCCGCCATATGCGGGGGCGATGTCGAGTTGATTGGTGGCCGGCGCGATTTGCTGCAGGCGTTTTGCGAGAAGCTGGAGGCGACGGGAATCGAGATCACGGAGACGCCAAGCAGCCTGAAGGTGCGGCGCCCCAACGGCCGCGTGAAGGCGGTGGATGTGACCACCGCACCTTTCCCGGGGTTCCCCACCGACCTGCAGGCGCAATTCATGGCACTGATGTGCACCGCCGAGGGAACCAGCGTGCTGGAGGAAACGATTTTCGAGAACCGGTTCATGCACGCGCCTGAACTGATCCGGATGGGCGCGGATATCGACGTGCATGGTGGGACGGCAAAAGTGACCGGCACCAAACAATTGGCCGGTGCGCAAGTGATGGCGACCGATCTACGGGCTTCGGTCTCCTTGATCCTCGCGGGATTGGCGGCCAAGGGGGATACTGTGGTAAACAGGGTCTACCATCTTGATCGCGGGTATGAGCGGATCGAGGAAAAGCTTTCGGCGGTCGGCGCCAATATTCAACGGGTGAGCGGCCATGAGTGAAGATGCACGGTTCGAAGACGGAGGCGATCGCCCGCTGGCCCTGCGCGCGTTGGAGCCAGACGATCTGCCCGTACTGTCGGCGCTGGTGCAAGATGCGATTTTCCCCATCACCGAGATGACGTGGGACAAGGCGCATCGCCGTTTTGCGATCTTGCTGAATCGCTTTCGCTGGGAAGAAGGGCCGCGCCGCACCCCTGAGCGGGTGCAATCAGTGATGGTGATTGAGGATGCGACAAAGGTATCGACGCAAGGAATCGACCGTGGTGACCGTGACACGGTCCTGTCGCTGCTGACGCTGACGTGGGTTCCCGGCCAAGATGGAACTGGACGTGTGGAGTTGATGCTGGCAGGTGACGGGGCCATCGCAATCGAGGTCGAGGCGCTGGAATTGACGCTGCGGGATGTGACGCGGCCCTATATCGCGCCGTCGGGGAAAACCCCGGGTCACCCGGAATGATCCGGGCTACGACGGAAGCGGATACCGAGGCCTTTGTCGATCTGCAACGCGACGGCATCGCCCAGTTTCCCGATGCATTTGCGCTGACCGCCGAGGAAGCGCGCGCCACTGATCTTGAGCAGCTGACCGAATGGCTGAATAGCGGAGAGACATACGGCGCGTTTGATGGCGAGCGGATGATCGGGTTTGCTGGCGTGTCGCGGCTGCCACTGGCGATGGCCCGGCATCGTGCGACAATCGGGCCGTTTTATGTAATGCCTGAGCATCACGGCACCGGCATGGCGCAGGCCTTGCTGGACCGTGTATTTGCCGATTGCACCGCGCTGGGGGTGCTGCAGTTGGAGTTGTGGGTCTGGCAAGGTAACGCCCGCGCCCGCGCCTTTTTCCGGCGCAACGGTTTTGTTCAACGGGGGACGATTCCGCGCGCGGGCATCATGGAAGACGGCAAAGGCCGGGATGATCTGTTCATGATCACGGCGCTGGATGGCTGAGGGCGTGCGATGATACGGCGGTTGATGCCGGCGGATTGGGCGGCGTTCCGAGATATCCGGCTTGATAGCCTGCGCACTGCCCCCGAGGCGTTCGGGTCCACCCATGATGAATGGGCCGCTAAATCGGAAAGGGACATCCGCGACTGGCTGACCCAGATGCATTGCTTTGCCAAGACTGATGCCGGGCGCTGCCTGTCGGTCGGGGCATGGCACCCGATTGGTGGGCCGGTCACACACCACCGCGCCCACGTTATCGCCGTATTCACGCGCAGCACCGCGCGCGGGCAGGGCCTGTTTTCTGCGGTCATGCAGGCAATCGAGGCAGATATCCGTGCCCATGCCATGCGCCAGATCGAACTGGATGTCAGTGTGATCAACACGGTAGCCCACGCGGCCTATTTGCGGGCGGGTTTTCGTGACATCGCCATCTTGCCCGACGCGCTGTGTCATGGCGGTGTCTATGCCGATCAGATCGTGATGCATAAACGCCTGTTGCCCTGATCTGCAGGATCATCCGGCGCGGGTGCTTGCCCGCCCCGGCGACAACGCAGCGGGCCGGGCAAGATTGGCGATGTCACGTCATCCGCCAGTCGGATCACTGCTGGAGCGATGCAATGTATTCGGCAAGCTCCAGAACCCGGCCCCGCACGATCAGTTCTGCACCGTACGTTCCGGCCATATCCGCCGACGCTTGGTATCGGTCACCCCAGATCGGCATTTCCGATCCATGCCCGCGTAACCCCGACCGGCCGTCGATCATGTGGATCACCTCCAGCATCGGAAATTCACCATTGTTGTTTTCGGCCAGCACCGTCAGGTCCGGCGGGGCCATGGTCAAGAGGTCCGAAAACTGCGTGTTGCTGTGGCCGTCCACACCGTGGCATGTCGCGCACGACCGCATGTATTCTTGCTCGCCAACCGACTGTGCGTGGGCGCCAATGGTGCCCAGAACGACCAAGGCAAATGCAGCTGCAGTTCGTTTCAAAACCGGGGTGGTCATTTTATATCCTCCGTTTTTTTGCGTTGCTGTTGTGATCGGCCCGACCAATCGTTGACCGGACCTCTGTCTTTCAGACTCTCTACAAGTCGCGACACCGTGGTATTGATGGTTGTCAAGAAAGGCGCGCCGACACGTCACGTGCACGGCGCGCGCGCGAGAGGTTCAATCCCCCGAAAAACCCCGCTACATGACATGCAAAGGTTCAAGCGGGTGATACCATGCCAGTTTTTCTCGATAGTAGGAATTTGGGGTTCGAGGCGCAGTTTGCCGCCTTGCTGGAGATGAAGCGCGAGGATGCGCCAGATGTGGATGACACCGTCGCGGGCATCATCGCGGATGTGCGTGCGCGCGGCGATCAGGCCGTAATCGCGTTGACCGCGCGGTTTGACCGCCTGACCCTGACAGCGGACACTCTTGCCTTCACAGCCGACGAAATTGCCGCCGCCATTAAGACCGTGCCGGCGGCGGAACGTGTGGCGCTGGAGTTGGCGGCGGAGCGGATCCGCGCGTATCATGTCCGCCAGATCCCCGAGGACGCCCGCTGGACCGATCCCGATGGCGCGACGCTGGGCTGGCGTTGGACGCCGGTGTCGGCGGCTGGGCTTTATGTGCCCGGTGGGCTGGCGTCGTACCCATCGTCGGTGTTAATGAATGCGATCCCGGCACAAGTGGCGGGGGTGAACCGGCTGGTGGTTTGCGCGCCGACGCCCGATGGTGTGGCGAACCCGCTGGTGCTGCTGGCAGCCCATATCTCGGGCGTGGATACCGTGTACCGGATCGGGGGCGCGCAGGCCATTGCGGCAATGGCCTATGGCACTGACACCATCGCGCCTGTCGACAAGATCACCGGGCCGGGGAATGCCTATGTGGCGGCGGCCAAGCGGCGCGTATTTGGCAAGGTCGGCATCGACATGATCGCGGGCCCTTCCGAAATTCTGGTGATCGCTGATCATGATAACGATCCCGACTGGATCGCGCTGGATCTGCTGAGCCAAGCGGAGCATGACGAAAGCGCGCAGTCCATCTTGATTACCGATGACGCCGCGTTTGGCGCGGCTGTGGCCGCGGCCGTCGAGGCGCGTCTGCAGACGCTGGAGCGTCGCGCCATCGCGGGCCCAAGTTGGCGGGATTTCGGTGCCGTGATCACGGTGCGCGATCTGGCCGAGGCGGCGGAACTGTCGGATCGGATCGCGCCCGAGCATCTTGAACTTTGCGTTGCCGACCCCGAGGCGTTGGCTGCCCGCATCACCCATGCCGGCGCGATCTTCCTTGGGCAGTGGACGCCCGAAGCGATTGGCGACTATATTGGTGGGCCGAACCATGTTTTACCGACGGCACGTTCGGCACGGTTTTCGTCCGGCCTGTCGGTGCTAGATTTCATGAAACGTACCACCTTGGCGCAAATGACGCCTGCGGCGTTGCGCGCCATCGGCCCGGCCGCCGAAATACTGGCTACTTCGGAAAGTCTTGAGGCGCACGGCCTGTCGGTGCGCGCGCGGCTTGACCGCCTGAACCAAAGGGGCGACGAATGACCATGCATATCTGCGACATCAAAATCGATACCCAAGGTCTTCCGGCGCCGACCCCCGAGATCGAGCAAGAACGCAAGGTCGCGATTTTCGACTTGCTTGAGGAGAACTCGTTTGCCCTGCCCATGGCGGCGGACCGGGCCGGGCAGCCCGGACCCTACAAGCTGACCCTGTCGATCCGGGATAAGCGTCTGGTTTTTGACGTGGATACCGAGGACGGGCAGGAGGCGGCTGAATTTCACCTTTCACTCAGCCCGTTTCGGCAGGTGGTCAAGGATTACTGGCAGATATGCGAGGCTTATTACAACGCCGTCAAAACCCTGCCACCCAGCCAGATTGAGGCGATCGACATGGCCCGGCGCGGCATTCACAATGAGGGCGCGCGGGTGTTGCAAGAGCGATTGGAAGGGAAGGCCGAGGTGGATACCGACACCGCCCGGCGCCTGTTCACATTGATTTGTGTCCTGCATTTCGGCGGATAGGGTGACTGACGTTTTCCCCCAATCGATCCTGTTTTGCTGTGATCACAACGCAACGCGGTCCCCCATGGCAGAGGGGCTGATGAAGAAATTCTACGGAACCCGCGCTTACGTGCAGTCCGCAGGCGTCAAGCACGAGTTGGAGATTGACGGGTTCGCCGTGGCCGTGCTTGCGGAAATGGGGGTTGAACTGGGCCGCCATCGTGTCCGCAGCTTTGACGAAATGGCACAATGGGGCGACGATCTTTCGGGGTTCGACCTGATCGTGGCATTGTCACCCGCAAGCCAGCGCCGGGCCTTGGACTTGACGCAGGATTGGCATCTGGATGTGGAATACTGGCCCATTCTCGACCCAACCGGCCTTGGTGAGACACGTGAGGCAAAGCTGAGCGCCTATCGTCAGGCCCGAGATCAGATCGCGGAGCGGATGTTGGCCCGGTTTGGCCCGCCGAGCGAAGGGAAGAAAGCATGAGCCGACAACTGATCGCGGCCTATTACGAAGCCTTCAATGCAGGCGATGTGCCTGCAATGCTGGCCTGTCTCACGGACGATGTGGCGCATCATGTGAATGAAGGCGGGGTTCGCATTGGCAAGGACGCCTTCGCAGCGTTTTGTGCCCACATGAACCAAGCCTACCGTGAACGGTTGAGCGATGTCGTGGTGATGACGTCTGGGGATGGCACGCGGGCCGCGGCCGAATTCACGGTCAATGGGACCTACCTGAAAACCGATCCGGGCCTGCCAGAGGCGCGCGGGCAAAGCTATGTCTTGCCTGCGGGGACATTCTTTTCGTTGCGTGACGGCAAGATTTCGCGCGTGGTGACCTATTACAACCTTGCGGACTGGGTCACCCAGATCTCTGCATGAGCTTACGCTTCGTCACCTATCGGGGGCCGCAGATTGCCGACGTGATTGACGATCTGGCGCAGCTCAGAATCGCGGTCTTTCGCGACTGGCCATATCTCTATGATGGCGATCTTGGCTACGAACGCCGCTATCTGGCCAGCTCTGTCGGCGAACGCGCCATTGTCGTTGGCGCATTCGATGGCCAACAGATGGTGGGCGCAGCGACGGGAAGACCGTTGAGCGAACATACGGATGATTTCGCGGCTGCGCTGTCTGATACGCCAATCGACTTCGAGGCCACCTTTTACTGTGCCGAATCCGTGCTGCTGGCATCCCACAGGGGGCAGGGCGCCTACGAACATTTCTTTTCTTTACGAGAACAACATGCGCGGGACGCGGGTTTTACATCGATTACGTTTTGCAGCGTTATCCGTCGCGCGGATCATCCGGCACGTCCGAATGACGATCGCCCCTTGGACATGGTCTGGCGGAAGCGTGGTTATGTGCCCATACTTGGTGCCGTAGCGACGTTTTCATGGCGCGACGTGGGGGACGCGGTTGAAACTGAAAAGCCAATGCAATTCTGGATGAAAAGGCTTTGAGCATGCGTATTGCAACTGCGGCCTACCCGCTTGATCCACTGCCTGACTGGGCAGCCTATGCCGCCAAGATCAGCGATTGGGTCGGGCGGGCCGTGCAAGATGGCGCCGAACTGCTGGTGTTTCCCGAATACGGCGCGATGGAACTGGCCTATCTGGATGGTCCGGCCGTGGCCGGCGATCTGCAGGCCAGCCTGCATGCGGTCAGTGGCCGGATGCCCGCAGCGAACGCGCTGCATGCGGATTTGGCCGTGCATCACGGTATCCACATCCTGTCCGCTTCGGCCCCAGTATTTGACGCGCGCGCGCGTCCTTCGAACCGGGCGCATTTCTTTGGCCCCGATGGTTTGATCGGCGTGCAGGACAAACAGGTGATGACCCGGTTCGAGCGTGAGGTCTGGGACGTGACCCCGGACGGCCCGCTGCGAGTTTTTGAGACCGCAATCGGGCGGATCGGCATCCTTATCTGTTATGACGCCGAGTTTCCGCTTCTGGGCCGCGCCCTGATCGACGCAGGTGCCGAAATCATTCTGGCCCCATCGTGTACCGATGCGCTGGCCGGCTATTCGCGCGTACGCATTGGTGCGATGGCGCGCGCGCTGGAGGGGCAATGCGTCACCGTTCATGCCCCGACGGTTGGCCCCGCCAAGTGGTGCCCCGGCGTCGATCAAAGCGTGGGCGCCGCTGCAATCTATGGCCCGCCTGACATTGGCTTTCCGCCAACCGGCATCATTGCCGAGGGGGGGCTGAACCAGCCCGGTTGGGTCTTTGCCGATATTGACCGAGGTGCCATTGCCCATGTCCGCCAGCAGGGTGCGGTCTTCAACCATGCGCATTGGCCCGAAAGCGCCGCCCGCGCCGCGCAAATTGTCCGAAACGCAGATTTGCCTTGAAAACCGGGCTGTCCGGGCGCATTTACCGCTCACCCGCGAAACCGGCGGGTGGAAAACTCAGGAGAGAACATGGCCAAGGAAGAAATGCTCGAATTCCCCGGCGTCGTGAAGGAACTCCTGCCGAATGCGACATTCCGGGTCGAGCTTGAGAACGGCCATGAGATTATCGCACATACGGCGGGAAAGATGCGCAAGAACCGCATCCGTGTTCTGGCAGGCGACAAAGTGCAGGTGGAAATGACCCCCTATGATCTGACCAAGGGCCGGATCAACTATCGCTTCAAATAGACGTGAAACTGATCTTGGGATCGGGAAGCCCCCGCAGGCGGGAGCTTCTGGCGGTGCTTGGTATTACGCCCGACGCGATCTTGCCCCCCGACATTGACGAAGATCCGCAGCTCGGCGAATTGCCGCGCCCGTACTGCGCACGGGTCGCGCGGGAAAAGGCGATGGCGGTCGAGGCGGGTCCGGACGACATCGTGTTAACCGCTGACACGACAGTCGCGCTTGGCCGCCGGATTATGGGCAAACCCCGTGATGCAGGCGAAGCGGCCGAATTTCTGGTCAAGCTGGCGGGCCGCCGCCACCGCGTGTTCACCGCCGTTGTCGTTCGAAAGGGTGACACGCTGAGGGAACGCATCGTGGAAAGCCGGGTGGAGATGAAAAGATTGAGCGACATTGAATTGAACGGCTATCTGGCCACCGGCGATTGGCGGGGCAAAGCGGGCGGGTATTCCATTCAGGGCCCGGCCGGCGCGTTTATCCCGTGGATCAGTGGCAGCCATTCGGCGATCGTGGGCCTGCCGCTGGTCGAAACGGCCCACTTGTTGCAAGCCGCCGGTTGGCCCGTCTGGAGAGACACATGAAGGGCCGCGTCGTCTTGCTCGATATGGTGGGTGATCGGCAGGCCGCCGCCCTGATGCTGGATGGCAAGCTGATCGACCTGCTGATTGATCCGCCCGAGGCTGCCGCACCGGCGCCAGGCACCATATTTCGCGCCGTGGCCGACCGCCCGATGAAGGGGCAGGGCGGCATCACCCTGACGCTGGATGCGGGGGCCAAGGGCTTCTTGCGGCAGGCCAAAGGCATCAGCCCCGGTGACAGGCTGCTGGTGCAGGTATCTGGCGTTGCCGAGCCGCACAAGGCCGTGCCGGTGACCGAACGACTGCTATTCAAAAGCCGCTATGCAATCGTCACGCCCGGCGCGCCGGGGTTGAACGTATCGCGCCAGATCAAGGACGAGGCCGAGCGGGACCGGCTGCTGGAATTGGCCCATGCGGTCATGGAACACATGGACCCTGGCCTTGGCCTGATCTTGCGCAGCGCCTGCGAAGGCGTGGATGAAGACACGATCGCCGCCGATATCACCGCGATGAAGGATCTGGCCGGGATGGTCTTCGGGGAAAACGGCAATGATCCTGAATGCTTGCTTGATGCGCCCACATCGCACGATTTGGCTTGGCGTGAATGGGCCATGCCCGACCCTGACGAAGTGATCGAAGCACCGGGCTGTTTCGCCGACAATGGCGTCTTGGATGCGGTTGATGCGCTGCTTGGGCCGCAGGCCGATTTGCCCGGTGGTGCTCATGCCATGATCGAGGAGACCAGCGCCCTTATCGCAGTGGATGTGAATACGGGAAGCGACACGTCGCTGGCTGCGGGACTCAAGGCGAACATGGCACTGGCCCGCGACCTGCCGCGCCAATTGCGTTTGCGTGGGCTGGCGGGGCAGATTGTTCTTGACGTTGCCCCGATGCCCAAGAAAGACCGCCGCGCGTTTGAGGATGCCCTGCGCCGCGCATTCCGCGCAGATGCGACCGATACGGTTCTTGCCGGCTGGACGCCGCTTGGGCATTTTGAGTTGCAACGCAAACGCGACCGCTGGCCGCTGAAGAAGGTTTGGCCCAAATGACCTGCCCGATCTGCCAAAAGGATAGCGATCAAAAGTACCGCCCGTTTTGTTCGCGTCGTTGTTCCGACGTCGATCTGGGCCGCTGGCTGAACGGGAGCTATGCCGTGCCGTCAACCGACCCCGACGATATCGACGAGGCGTTGGAGGCAATGGAAAAAGAGCCGCCAAAACCTCATTGATGCAGTATCTTCGGTTGCACTGAATTTTTCGTGCGCGCCCTATGGACAGCCCCCGGTGTAGGCCCTAGAAGGCCCTCACCCACGGCGCAGGTCAGACCCCGCCGAAACCCGTGCCCGGGTAGCTCAGGGGTAGAGCAGTGGATTGAAAATCCTCGTGTCGGTGGTTCGATTCCGCCCCCGGGCACCAT
>Ga0075467_10000762_pt1 | contig 26308 bp, 21 predicted proteins | sample DEB08_DNA_9_FD_75067 | JGI IMG/M metagenome (GOLD analysis project Ga0075467, IMG submission 75067) | Aqueous microbial communities from the Delaware River and Bay under freshwater to marine salinity gradient to study organic matter... | ecosystem: Environmental > Aquatic > Marine > Coastal ... | reverse complement strand
TCGGTGGCCCTGCTTTTTATTACAAAGGTCGTCCCGATGGTTTTGAAAAATGGCATTCGTGCGGACAAGTGATTATTGAAGATAATGTAGAAATTGGCCCGAATTGTACGATTGATAAGGGTGTTTCGGGAAATACGGTGATTGGAGAAGGAACAAAACTGGATAATTTGGTGCATATTGCTCATGGTGTTGAGATTGGAAAACGCTGTATTATTGCGTCACAAGTTGGTATCGCTGGAAAGACAATTGTCGAAGATAATGTGACGATTTATGGTCAAGCAGGTTTGTCAAAATCGTTGCGGATAGGCGAGAAGGCCATTATTTCGGCACAAGCTGGGGTTTCTAAATCATTGGAAGGTGGCAAGTTGTACTTCGGTTCTCCTGCCGAGGAAGCACGAACGAAATGGCGAGAGTTGGCGGCTTTGAGGCAGTTGCCTGCTATTTTGCGTAAGCTAAAAAAATAAGGTATAATTCTGAAGATTTCAAAGCGATGTGATGATTGGATAGAAAAAGGAACGACGATATCTGGCGAGAATAGTAAAGTAAATAGCTTTAAAAAACGATTCGAAAATTTGTCTACTACTGGAATCGAACCAAAATCACAGGAGAACTTAGTTGAAGATGCTTTAGAAGTATTGAAACAAATTTAAAAAGATAGAAAAAGCAAGATTTGACACGAATCTCATAGAAAGCCTTTGCAAATTTGTTACATTCGTTTTCAGATATTTTAATATTGAATATATTAGAGGTGCCCGAACCTATCGAATTATCAAAATAATTAAATTAAATACTACTTAAATAAAGTCCAGAAATATGAAAAATTATCTTAAAGTAGTGCTGTTACTACTTTGTATTCCTTTCATTAGTAATGATGCTGACGCACAGATCTTTGGTAAGAAGAAAAAAAAGGAAGCTACAAAACTAGCTGCTCCAGCTAAAAAAGGGCCGAAAGGCAAAATTAAAGATTATAAAGACGTTATTACCGAAAAAGCAAAGTCAGATGAAGGTCTATTCACTGTGCATACGGTAGAGGATAAATATTATTTTGAGATTCCGGTAGATATTTTAGAGCGTGAGGTATTGGTTGTGAGTAGAATCGCAGGTACGGTAAAAGGCTTAAATTTTGGTGGTGCTGGTATGAAATCTCGTCCACAGCAAGTAATTCGTTGGCAAAAAGTCGGTGATCAAATTTTATTGCGTTCGGTTTCGTATTCAAGCGTAGCGAGTTACGAAGAGCCAATTTACAAATCTGTAAAATCAAACAATACAGAGCCGATTATTATGGTTTTTGATATTAAGGCGATTAAGAAAGATACTTCTAAAACTGAACAAGGTTATGTGATTGATGTCAAACCTTTGTTTACGACGGATGTCGATATGATCGGTGCTTTGTCTACTGGTCAAAAACGTAGTTTTGGTATTACTCGCTTGGATAGTAAGCGTAGTATGATTTCGAGTATGAGAGCATTTCCTGAAAATGTTGAAATTCGTCATATCTTGACTTATGATGGTTCAAAATTACCAGCAAACTTTTTGACGAATACTTTGACTTTAGAAATGAATCAGTCGTTTGTATTGTTGCCCGAAGAGCCAATGAAACCTCGTTTGTATGATAATCGGGTAGGTTATTTTTCTGTTTCTACGACGGATTATAGTTCGACTTTGCAAAGAGCAGCGACTGTTCGGATGATTACAAAATGGCGTTTGGAGCCTAAAGACCCAGAGGCGTATGCAAAAGGGGAATTAGTAGAGCCGGTAAAGCAAATTATTTATTATATCGATCCTGCAACCCCAAAACAGTGGGTGCCGTTTTTGAAAAAGGGAATCGAGGACTGGCAACCAGCATTCGAAGCCGCAGGTTTTAAAAATGCTATTATTGCTAAAGAAGCGCCGACAAAAGAGGAAGATCCGGATTGGAGTCCAGAGGACGTGCGTTATTCCGTTATTCGCTATATTTCGACAGATATTCAAAATGCACAAGGGCCACACGTCCACGATCCTCGCACAGGTGAGATTTTGGAATCTGATATTTTATGGTATCACAATGTAATGAATTTGTTACGCAACTGGTATTTTACACAAACTGCAGCGATTAATACAGCTGCTCAAAAGGCAAATTTCCGTGATGAGGTCATGGGGGAATTGATTCGTTTTGTTTGTGCTCACGAAGTCGGACACACTTTAGGTTTGCCTCATAATATGGGATCCAGTGCAGCTTTTCCGGTTGACTCGTTGCGTTCTGCTTCGTTTACACAACGAATGGGAACGGCTCCGTCAATTATGGATTATGCGCGTTTTAACTATGTGGCTCAACCAGAAGATGGCGATGTTCGCTTGATGCCGATGGTCGGGGTGTATGATAAATGGTCAATCAAATGGGGTTATGCACATTTGGATAATGAAACAGCAGCAGAAGATGCTGCCGAATTGAATAAATGGGTTGTTGAGAAAAATGGTGACTGGATGTATCGTTACGGCATGCAACGGAGTAACCCGTTTGATCCTTCTGCACAAACGGAAGACTTGGGAGATGATGCAATGAAGGCCAGTGCTTATGGTATCGAAAACCTTAAACGTATTTTGCCTCAAATTGAAACTTGGATCGAAGAAGATGGTAAAAATTATGACGATGCGAAAGAGTTGTATGGTCAAGTAATGACACAATTTGGTCGTTATATGCGTCATGTTCGCACGAATATTGGTGGCGTTTATGAAGAGCCAAAATCAATGGAACAGGAAGGAGCCGTTTATACACATATTCCAGAGGAGAAACAACGTCGTGCGGTGATGTTTTTGCATAATCAATTGTTTGAAACGCCAGATTGGATGATTCGAGAAGAACAAGCAGCGAAGTTTCAGCACGCAGGTTTAGTGAATCAAGTGCGAAGTTTACAGGCAAGCACGTTGAATCAAATCTATGATTTTAGCCGCTTACAGCGAATGATTGAGAATGAAGCGATGAATGGAAATAGTGCTTATACGGTGTTGGAATTGTTTGATGATATGAGAAATGGTATTTTTTCAGAATTACAATCTGGTCAAAAAATTGATGTTTATCGTCGTAATTTACAGCGGGCGTATATTGAGCGTTTGGAGTATTTGATGACGGCAGAACAACCAAGATTTTCAACACAATTTGCGGATTTTATTGGTGTCACAAATGTGGACGTCAGTCAATCAGATATTCGTGCGGTCGCAAGAGGGGAACTGAAACGAATCAAGTCTATGGCTCAATCTGCAAAAGGTGGCGATACAATGTCGCAATATCATTTAGAAGATTTGGTAGCGAGAGTTGATATGATTTTCGAAGGGAAAAAATAAGGGTCGCTCGTTCTTCGATGGACGGCAGACGGTTAACGAAAACCGCTTTTTAGATGAAAATCTGAAAAGCGGTTTTTTAGTTTTTGTTGATTACTAAGGCTCGTTGACCTAATAAAAAGACACTTATCAATTTTAACTTGGTAAGTGTCAAAAATTATAAAACAAAACCCGATTTTAATATTTTCAATTTATTTGTACCATGTAGTTAATTAATAACCATACAAAAAAGCTCACCTCTCGATGAGCTTTAATTTTGTAAATACAACTATGGAATGAATGTTAACTGTTATGAATTTTTATATTTTGATTTTGAATGTTATTCAATATTTGAATATTCAAGCAAAATATTTAAAATGCTTGACCAATATTTTCTGCCTTCATTTTTCCTTTAATATCTTCTAAAACAGACATATCTTCAATCGTAGAAGGTGGCGAAAACTTCTTACCATCAGCAATATATCGCATAATTTTACGGAGAATTTTGCCTGAACGAGTTTTTGGCAAACGGTCAACAACTGTTGCACGTTTGAAATAAGCAACTGGCCCAACTGTTTGACGAACCATCTGAATCAATTCGGCTTCTAAAGTAGCCGGAGAAATATTAACGCCTTGTTTCAAAACGACAAAACCAACAGGAATCTGTCCACGTAACTCTTCCTCAATTCCGATGACACAACACTCTGCAACTGCTTCATGACTGGCAACGACCTCTTCCATCTCTGCAGTCGATAAGCGATGTCCGGCGACATTGATAATATCGTCAATTCGACCAGTGATAAAGACATAACCGTCTTCGTCAATATAGCCACCGTCACCCGAAAAATAATACCCTTCGTGTTTGGACAAATAGGATTTTTGGAAACGCTCGTCATCATTCCAAAGGGTCGGCAAACAACCAGGAGGCAACGGTAGTTTTACCATCACCGAACCTTCTTCGTTTGCCTCCAGTTGACTGCCATCTGCTCCTAAAATTTGAATATCGTATCCAGGAACAGGCTTAGTCGCAGAACCAGGTTTTGTTTCGTGCAATTCAAATCCTGCCATATTGGCCAACATTGGCCATCCTGATTCGGTTTGCCACCAGTGATCAATCACAGGGACACCAACTAAATTTTTTAACCAATTGTATGTCGCAACATCGCAACGTTCACCGGCTAAGAATAAATATTTTAAAGAGGTTGTATCGTAATCATTGAATAATTTTCCCTCTGAATCTTCTTTTTTAATTGCACGAAAAGCAGTCGGAGCGGTAAATAAAACCTTGACGTTATGATTTTCAATTACTCGCCAAAATGTACCTGCATCTGGTGTTCTTACTGGTTTTCCTTCAAATAAAATTGTTGTACAACCGTGAATCAATGGAGCATAAACAATATAAGAATGCCCAACGACCCAGCCAACATCAGAAGCTGCCCAGTACACATCGCCAGAATCGACCCCGTAAACGTGCTGCATACTATATTTTAACGCAACGGCATGTCCGCCATTGTCTCGAACAATACCTTTCGGAACACCGGTTGTCCCTGAAGTGTAAAGAATATATAAAGGATCCGTAGCATCCATGACTGCACAAGGTTGAGGCGTTGCTTTTGCTACCAGTTCCTCCCAATCATGATCACGCCCTTCTTGCATTTCTGCTTTCACAAAATCACGTTGGAAAACTACAACCGCCGAAGGTTTGTGTGTTGCTTCTGCAATTCCTTTATCAATAGTTGGCTTATAAGCAATAACTTTTTTGACCTCTAAACCGCCACTTGCTGCCAAAATAACTTTAGGTTTTGCATCGTCAATACGAATCGCTAACTCGTGTGGTGCGAATCCTCCAAAAACAACAGAATGTACCGCACCAATTCTCGCACAGGCTAACATTGCAATCGCTACACGAGGAATCATCGGCATATAAATGACCACTCTATCACCTTTCTCAACACCCAAACCCGTCAAAACACCCGCGAACTTCGCTACTTCGTCTCGAAGTTCGCTGTAAGTGTATTTTATAATAGTATTCGTAACAGGCGAATCGTAAATGATTGCTGTTTGATTACCTCGACCATTTTCAATATGATAATCTAATGCAAGATAGGCTGTGTTTAGCTTTCCTCCTTTAAACCAACGATAGAAGCCATTTTCATCTGTAGAAAGTGCTTTTGTTGGCGCTTCGTACCAACCTAAGTTATTGGCTTGTTCCAACCAAAATTCCTCTGGTTGGCCGATGCTTTTTTGATATTCCTGTTGATAAGTCATTTTCTGGCTTTATCATGAATACTTGTTGCTGACGGTCAGGGTGTCAGCAACTTGTATCCACTTTTTTTATTAGTGAAATTTTGTAACTATTGGCTTATAAATTGGGTTTTTCGTGGAATTTAGATCGGACAGGTTTTTAAAACCTGTCTGATCTTTGTGTAATTGAATAGCAATGATTTTAATTATCTATTTATATAAATAATTAGATGTTAAAAAATAAAGAAAAATGCCATCGTGAAAGACGACATCTTCCTTTAATAGTTTAACCAATTAAACCAAAGCATTATTTTTAATTTCTTCAACAACTTCTGGATTGAGTAAAGTTGAAATATCTCCTAAACTATCAGAAGTTCCTTCAGCGACTTTTCTTAAAATACGACGCATGATTTTACCTGAACGTGTTTTTGGTAAACCACTAACGATTTGAATTTTGTCAGGCTTAGCGATTGGTCCAATAACCTTTCTAACAATCGCAACAATCTCCTTACGGAATGCGTCCTCATCAGCGACAGCATCATTCGGAATGACATAAGCATAAATACCTTGTCCTTTGATGTCATGCGGATAACCCACAACTGCTGATTCTACAACGTTATCATGTTCATTGATGGCATTTTCGACCTCTGCCGTTCCCATTCTATGACCAGAGACATTGATAACATCATCGACTCGACCGATAATTCTGTATAATCCATCTTCGTTACGTCTTGCACCATCACCTGTGAAGTACAAATTCTCGAAGGTAGAGAAATAGGTTTGCTTACAACGAGCATGATCACCATAAGTCGTTCGTAAAATTGACGGCCAAGGGAATTTCACACAAAGTAAACCTTCCACATCATTTCCTTCTACTTCGTTTCCATCAGCATCCATTAAGCAAAGTTGAATGCCTGGTAGCGGTGTTGCTGCATGACAAGGTACAAACGGCGTTGCATTCGGAATAGACGAAATCATCATTCCACCAGTTTCCGTTTGCCACCAAGTATCTACGATCGGACAGTTTCCTTTACCTACTTTTTTGTCATACCAATGCCAAGCTTCTGCATTGATCGGTTCGCCCACTGAACCAATAACTTTCAAGCTACTCAAATCATATTTATCAACCCACTGATCTCCTTTTGCCATCAATGCACGAATAGCTGTCGGTGCCGTGTAGAATTGATTAACTTTATATTTTTCACAAATCTCCCAAAAACGACCTGCATCTGGATAAGTCGGTACACCTTCAAACATGACAGTCGTTGCACCAGACAAAAGCGGTCCATAAACGATGTAAGAGTGACCAGTAATCCAGCCAATGTCTGCCGTACACCAGTAAACATCGCCTTCATCGTATTGAAAAACATTTTGGAAAGAATAAGCCGTATAAACCATATAACCCCCGCAAGTATGCACGACGCCTTTAGGTTTTCCGGTAGAGCCAGAAGTGTAAAGAATGAATAACATGTCTTCGGCGTCCATCTCTTCTGCTGGACAATCTGTACTTTGTCCTTCGATTGCTTCATGCCACCAGATGTCACGTCCTTCTGTCATTATTACATCTGTATTCGTTCTTTTATATACGATTACCGTTTCGATAGAGTCACAACCCTGCTCCAAAGCGGCATCAACTACGGCTTTTACAGAAATATCCTTGGCACCACGATAATTTCCGTCAGAACAAATTACCGCTTTACAGGTCGCATCTTTTATTCTATCAGCCAACGCAGTTGCTGAAAATCCTGCAAAAACCACCGAGTGAATTGCACCAATTCTGGCACAAGCTAATACACCGATTGCCAACTCAGCTACCATCGGCATATAAAAACAAACTCTGTCGCCTTTACCAATTCCTTGTGCTTTGAGCATGTTTGCTGTGCGACAAACTTCGGCGTGTAGTTCTTTATAAGTATAAGAAGTAGCTTCAACATTTGGGTCGTTATCTACCCAAAGAATAGCGGTTTGGTCACCACGTTCTTCTAAGTGTCTATCTAAGCAGTTTTCTGTAATATTCATTTTTCCATTGACGAACCATTTTACATTTGGTTCAGAAAAATTCCAGTCTAAGACTTTATCATATTTTTTTTTCCAAGAAAAAGAGTCCGCAATTTCTCCCCAAAAGGCTTCAGGGTTATCTACACTTTGTTGGTAATATTTTTGATAATCTTCGGGTGATTTGATTCGTATCATGGTTTACTTGATTTTTAAGTGATATGATTTGATAGAAATTCTATTAATTAGAATGATTTTAGGTTCATTAAACCTTTATAAATTTGGTTTCAGATTCAAAAATAAAATAAAATCATTTAAAAAACTAATTATATAGATAATTATATATGAATTTGTAAAAAAATTCTGTACAAATATTATACAGAACCTTTTCTTGTCTTAATTTTTAGCCGTACTGCAAAACTTCCTCAATCGCCATGACTAAATCGTCATTATTAAATGGTTTGGTGAGGTACAAATCGCCTCCATTTGAGTAGCCTTGCATTTTATCTTTTGTTGTGCCTCTTGCAGTCAAAAATACGATTTGAATATCCGAAAAACCTTCTGCAATACGGATTTGACGAGCGACTTCAAAGCCGGTCATACCTGGCATCATAACATCTAAAACTACAACATTCGGTTGAAAAGTTTTTAGTTTCTTTAAGGCCTCTGCTCCATTGTAAGCCTTTTCTGTTTGAAAGCTTTTTTGACTTAATAAGAAGTCAATTGCTAAGACGATATTTGGTTCATCATCTACGATTAGTACTTTTAGATCTTGCATCGTTTAATTTGGTTTATTGGTTAAATACAGAATAAAACTACAATAAATATAATATAAACTGTTATGATATTTGTCAGTTTTTCATACTTTATTTCTTTTTTTTGGAATTATGCCTTTTTACGCCAATTTTGTTGAATTTTTATTGGAACAAAGGTAAACAAACTATAAAAGTCGCTCCGTCATCTACTTCACTTTCTACATTTAGTTCACCTTTATGTTGTTCAATAATTGTTTTTGAAATAGATAACCCCAAGCCACTACCTTTTGGTTTACCTCGTTGGTCGTCATTAATTTGTGTGAAACGGTCGAAGATAATTTGTTGATTTTTAGGGCTGATTCCCTTTCCGTTATCTTTTACTTTTAAAATAGCTTGATGGCTTTCTGTTTCTAAAATTACTTGAACTTTTCCGTTTTTATTATTACAAAATTTAAAAGCGTTAGATAATAAATTTGTAATCACCTGTAAGATTTGATCTTCATTACCAATAACTTGCAAACGCTTTGGATATATGTTTTTACCTAAATGAATTTGTCGTTCGTTGGCAACAGCCGTAACGTTGGCAATTGCTCGATTCACAATTTGACGAAAGTCAATCACTTCCTTAGGAAATTCTTGATTTTTGATTTCGATTTTTTCTAAATCTAAAACTTGATTAATTAAGCGGGTGATGCGTTCGCTTTCGCTAACGATGATGTTTAAAAATTCCTCTCTTTTCGCTATCGCTAATGTTGGATTATCGGAGAGAATTCGAGAGAGGGCTTTGATGGACGTAATCGGCGTACGGAGTTCATGCGTAACCGTTGTGATAAAATCATCCTTGAGAGTGTCTAATTCCTTGAGTCGATCGTTAGCAGATGTTAGTTCTTTGGTGGTTTGTTCGAGTTCTTTTGATTTTTTTTCTAATGCTTGACTGTAAGTCATGATTTCTTGTGTTTGGTCCAATATTCGCATGACCTCTTCTAACGAAATTGGGTCTTCTTTTACAATTGATGCTAACAAAATCCGGGCAGAAGCGGTACCGATTGCACCGGCTAAAGTATTTTCGATATAATTAATAAAATCGGCATCAATTGTTTTGGTTTGAGTCAAATCAATATGATGATTTAAAGCATAGGTTCGTAGTAGATTTTCGCCTCGTTTATTTCCCAAAAATCGTTTGACTAATATTTCGACGTCGTACAAAGAGGCCGTTCTTTTGAGTACTTCTTGTGTTGGTGTTTCTTGGATATATTTATAAATATCCACAAAAATATTGGCTTGTCGATGCTCTATCGGTGAGGGTATTGTGAGGAGCGATACCACTAAATAAGTAGAAATATTAAAGAATAAACTCCAGAAAGCAGCTTGTGAAATTGGTGAAACGCCAGACAGACCAAATAAAGCAGTTGGTTTCAATATTTTAATCCCAAATAATCCATTTTCAATAAAATCATTTGATAGAAATCCTGCTTCCGCTAAAGTCGGCAAGGGTAGGGTATAGGCCCAGACTACAAAGCCAACTAATAATCCCCAAAATGCACCTTTTTGAGTCGCCCGCTTCCAGTAAATTCCGCCAATGACAACGGGGGCAAATTGGGCGACAGCCGTAAATGAAATCAACCCAATCGATACTAAAGCGTACTCTGAGCTGATGCTCTTAAAGTAAGTATAAGCTGCAATTAAAATTAAAACAATGCTTATCCGACGGATCAATAATAGACGACCGACCGAGAGCGTATCTTCTCGGATTTCCTCTTTGTAAGGAGATATTTTTAGAAAAAAAGGTAAGAAAATATTATTACTTAACATGATGCTTAGTGCAATCGTCGCTACAATGACCATACTTGTGGCGGCCGACAAACCGCCTAAAAAAACAAGTAATGCTAAGCTGTTTTTGTCGTAAGCCATCGGCAAATTCAAAACATACATATCGGCATCACCATTCATAAAGTGCATTTTGCCACCCAGTGCAATGGGCAACACAAAAATATTGATAATCAGTAAATAAAGCGGAAATAACCACATTGCTTTATTTATCTGTTTTGATGAGGTGTTTTCAACGACATTGACGTGAAATTGTCGGGGTAAAAGCAGAATAGCAAACATGGATAAAATCATCAACCAACTCCACTCCCAGCTATCAATATTGGTACTATTTAAGCTGTATAGATTTTGTAAAGATTCCTGTTGTGCTGCTTTCGCAAATATGTCGGCGAAGCCATCATAGACAAAGAAAGTAACGAAAATTCCTACCATGACAAAGGCGACTAACTTAACGATAGACTCAAAGGCGACGGCTGCCACCAGGCCTTCGTGTCGCTCGGTCGCATCTAAGTGTCTTGCTCCAAAAAAGATGGTAAAAATGCCTAATAAAATCGTGACATAGTGCGAAGTATCCAGATAGATTGTTTTGGTAATGACTTCGTTGACTAAGTGTGTTTGAGTGAGTACATCGAAGCTGGTCGCTATCGCTTTGAGTTGAATGGAGATATAAGGAATAATACCAAAAACGGCTACAATCGTTGCTAATACGCCTAATTGTGTACTTTTACCATAGCGAGCAGATATAAAATCGGCAATCGAAGTGATGCGTTCTCGCTTACTGATAAGAATGATTTTTCGTAGCAGGAGTAGCCAAAGTGGAGCGGTTAGGGTCGGGCCTAAATAAATAGGTAAAAAACCAGCTCCTGCTGATGCTGCTCGTCCGACACTGCCATAAAATGTCCAGGCGGTACAAAATACAGCCATTGACAAGGCATAAACATATGGATTGCTGATGATACTTTTGCCTTGTATGGCTTTGTGTTCGCTATAATAAGCGACACCAAATAATACCCCTAAATAGGCTAATCCTGATGCGATAACAATCCAAATATTCATGTACTGATTACTGTTTTTTATTAGAGTTGTTAAGTGTCTTTGGACAAAATTGGCTTGTAAAAATTTATCAAGAGAATACTTAATAAATCTATTATTTATGTGTTCTATCCGACATCAAATACATTACTATAATTAATAAAGCCCATATTAAAAATAAATAAAAATATAAGGATGGAATACCTAAAAGCATACCATCTTCATTAAAGATTCCAATGATTGGAAAATTCAATAATATTGCAAATAGCAAAAAAATTCCAACCAGTTTGGAATTTCTGTCATTTCCCATGATTGATAAATTATTGTGGAGTTGCATTGTTTTAAAGTTAAACCGTGTCGATTTCCGAAACCGACACGGTTTATGATATTCAACAATGAAACTAACATTTTTTTGTTAGAAAGGGATTTAAAAAGGGCGGAAATTAAGAAAATTAATAGAACTGTTAGGCATTTTTTAACGCATCTTCAAACCAAAACCATTCTGGATTCAAGAATTTTGACTTGATCAATGCCCAAAGAAAAAATAAGAAGAACGCACCAATCACGATTGATAAAAAGGCACTTCCTATCAATTGTGCTTCAAATAAAAAACGCCAAATTAAGGTGGCTAAAAGGTAAATAATCACAAAAATTCTTGATGTAAGTCGGTTTAATTGTAATTTCATCTGGTTATTTATGTTTGAATGTTTAAATGTCTGAATGTTCAAGCATTACTGAAAACGCTCGAACATTCAAACAATCAAACCACCGATAAAATCGGCACAATAGAACAATTAATTAGTGTACATGTGCTTCACCTGCACCGCTTGGTACACGAATATCTTCAACAATTTGCTGAACATCCGCTGGAGGTGGAGGAGTCATTCTTGATACTGCGATAGATACAACGAAGTTGACAATCATTGCAATCGTACCGAATCCTTCTGGAGAAATACCAAACCATAAGTCTTCAGCAGTTGTCTCACCGAATAAGTTAAATTTGAATTTCAACATATAGAAAGTCATCAATAAAATACCGACAATCATACCTGAAATCGCTCCTTCTTTGTTCATACGCTTAGAGAAAATTCCTAAGATAATCGCTGGGAAGAACGACGCTGCTGCCAAACCAAATGCTAATGCAACTACGGCAGCTACGAATCCGGGCGGATTAATACCAAAGTAACCTGCTACACAAACCGCTACGGCTGCTGCGACACGCGCAGATAATAACTCTTGCTTATCGGTCATATCTGGCTTAAACTGCATCTTCAATAAATCATGTGATACAGAAGTCGAAATAACTAATAATAAACCTGCTGCTGTCGATAATGCTGCCGCCAAACCACCTGCTGCGACTAAGGCAATGACCCAGTTTGGTAAGTTGGCAATCTCTGGATTGGCCAATACCATAATATCTCTATCTACGTACAATTCGTTCTCTGTTTCAGGATTTGCGTTTGTTACCATACGCTCACCGCTTGCACCTTTCTCTTCGCTAAAGGTAGGCTTTTTATCACTCAAAGCGTTTCCAGCGACATATTGTACTTTTCCGTCGCCATTTTTGTCCGCCCAAGCTAATAGACCTGTTTTCTCCCAGTTGGCAAACCAACTCGGCATTTCTGTATATTCTTTATTACTAACGGTATTAATCAAGTTCGTACGAGCAAACGCTGCAATTGCAGGAGCTGTAGTATATAATATTGCGATAAGCACCAAAGCATAACCCGCTGAAATACGTGCATCTTTTACTTTTGGTACGGTGAAGAAACGAACGATTACGTGTGGCAAACCTGCTGTACCAACCATTAAAGCGAATGTAATCGCAAAGACATCAATCATCGACTTCGAGCCAGAAGTATATTCTGCAAAACCTAATTCAGCATGCAAGCCATCCAGTTTATCTAATAAAAACTCGCCGCCTTCAACTGTTCCACCAAAACCTAATTGAGGAATAGGGTTTCCTGTCATTTGGATAGAGATGAAAATCGCTGGTACCATAAATGCGAAAATCAAAACACAATATTGAGCAACCTGTGTGTAAGTGATACCTTTCATTCCACCTAATACAGCGTAGAAAAACACAATACACATACCGATAATTACACCCATGTTAATATCGACATTCAAGAAGCGAGAGAAAACAACACCCACACCACGCATCTGACCTGCTACATAAGTGAATGATACTAATAATGCACACAATACTGCCACGGTACGAGCTGTGTTTGAGTAATATCTATCTCCGATAAAATCGGGAACGGTAAACTTACCAAACTTCCGCAGATAAGGTGCAAGTAAGAGGGCAAGGAGTACATATCCACCTGTCCAACCCATTAAATAAACAGCACCGTCATAACCTGCAAAGGAAATAATACCTGCCATCGAGATAAAAGAAGCGGCTGACATCCAATCGGCTGCTGTTGCCATACCATTTGCTAAAGGCGGTACACCACCACCTGCTACATAAAATTCTTTTGTAGATCCTGCTCTCGCCCATATTGCGATACCAATATATAGAGCAAATGTTAAACCTACGATGATAAAAGTCCAAACTTGAACACTCATTGTTTTATAATTTTGCTAATCTTTAGTTGTAATCGACCTTAGAACATCTAACGATTAGAGGTTTTTTAATTTGTTTTTTTTAATTTATTTGGTTGTAAACTGTTGACTAAAACTTACTCGTCAACGCCATACTTTTTATCCAGCTTATTCATCAAGCTAACATAGACGAAAATCAAGATGACAAATACATAGATTGCCCCTTGTTGAGCGAACCAGAAGCCTAACTTGAAGCCACCGATTTTTATCGTGTTCATTTGCTCTACGAAGAGAATACCTAAGCCATACGAGACTATGAACCAGATACTTAGCAATATCACTAAGTACCGCAGATTCTCTTTCCAATAATCTTTTAAATTCTTTTCAGACATGATTTATTTGGTTTTTTTAATTAGAAAATTTTATTTTAATGTACTTAAAATGTTGAGGTGTTGAGGTTCTTCAAATTCCATAAAGCTGTTTTTTAAACAACATCAACACCACAATCCTTAATACTTTCTATAAGAACAAATGCATTTGTAAACGTAGCTGTGACACGTCAGATGCACCATCGCTTAACTGATTGGTAATTTGATGATACTCTAAAGTTACTTTAGCAAAGTGACCATTAACGAAATAATTTACCCCCGCATTTACAGCAGTAACAGGATCTGTATATCCTTCGTAATTACCTTGTTGGAAAGCCACATAAGGCATAATCTTAGCCGCTTTAACGTAATAACCAGCATGTGCATAAAAAGCATTTCCGGTACCTGCCCAACGACCAACGAAATTATCGCCATAGTTAAAGTTCATAAAAGAAGCGTAAGCACTTAAAGCACCACTTTTTGTTGGCAACTCAAAGAAAATATCACCGGCAAAGTGTAGTACATTCTCATCTGTACCAGTAACATTGTTTAAAGCGCCGTTTGGCTGTGCAAAAAATCCTGCACCGATATTTAAGATTTTCTTTTTACCAAAGTAAGTTCCTACTTTGTACGGCAATTTATTACTTTCCGTATCCCATAATTGATACTCAAAATATCCCTCAACAACACCGTTACCCGAGCCATTGATAGAAATTGTTGTATCACCATTATAACTTGTAGCGCCTCTCAAGGCATTGTTAGGATTCATACGTTGATTAGCAGCCAAACGATATTGAAACTTGTCTCCCAATGTACCTTTTGCATAAAAACCAAGATGACGAGCAAACTGATCGGTTAACCCTAAAGAATGCCAATGAACAAAAGGACGAGAGTTATCCATAGTCATCATATTTAAAGTAGATTGATTCGACAAGCGAGTCATTCCTTTCCAGTAGTGCAAGCCACCCCCAACATATAAAGCGTCAGAAAACTTGAACTCTCCCCAAGCATCATGCAAAAACAGCTGTGGTGCGTCGCCGTTATTTCCAAGTGAGGTCATGTTACCAGGAGTTAAATTATTTAATCCCCAATGCGTTAGTATCAAGAACTTTGGTGAAATCTGAGCGTATGCTAAAAAACGAGAACGACGCATACTCGGCGTTACAGAAAAGTCACTTGAATTATCAGATAGGTTGTTTGAGGTCGCCCATACCTGATGCCACATGATGAAGCGTACATATTTACTTCCATCATCATTTAAGTTCAATTTTAAAGGTTTGTAAGAATGGTCAACCTCATCTTGTGCAGAAAGTGTTGTGCCTAATAGCATACAACAAAACATCATTAAGCCAATGTGTAGTTTTAATTTCATGATATTTGGTTTTATTATTTAAATTTGGTTGTAGAGTATGAATCGATATATTTTCATATTCCGATATAAAAGTATATAGATATTTATATATTTCAAAATAAATTTTTGATTTTTTATAAAAAAACCATTTTTTGATGGTGGATTTATAAGATACATAAGGTTATATTGTGTTGGAATAACTTTAGATGAGGGGTATTGAAAATTGGCAAAATATTAATTACAAAGGGATAGAGAGAAATAGAACCCTGCAAAAAGCCTTCACCAGAGCGTTATTTTCAATTGTACGCTTTGCTGAAGGCTTTCACAAAATTATTAGTGTTTTTTGATCAATGCTTATGCTTCCGTGTTTTTGGTATCTTTTAATATCGTATCAATCGTATTCGTCAAATCAATGAAATCTTGAACCGATAGCTGCTCGGGACGTTGCTTAAAAATAGCCTCTTCCATAATTTCATGCCCTTTGATTAATGGTTTCATCGTATTTCGTAACATCTTACGACGTTGGCCAAAGGCTAATTTTACAACTTGACGAAATCGCTTATGATCGCAGCCTAAGTCCTCGTAATCCGCTTTTCGAGTTAAACGAATAACGGCAGACATAACTTTTGGAGGTGGATTGAAGGAACCAGGTTTTACATTGAATAACAGTTTTCCGTCATAAAAGGCTTGTGTCAAGACGCTAATGACACCATAGGTTTTGCTTCCGGGCGGGGCGACAATTCGTTCTGCCATTTCTTTTTGGAACATGCCGACCATTTCAGGTACAAACTGGCGGCAAGCCAACATTTTGAAAACAATCTGTGAAGAAATATTGTAGGGAAAGTTTCCAATGATGGCGAAGTTATCGCCCATTTCCTCTTCCAGTCGCATTTTCAAAAAGTCCTTCGAAACAATATTTGGCGAAAGCTGCGGGTAATTTGTTTTCAGATACGAGACCATATCTCTGTCCGCTTCTACGACTTTTAAATTGTACGCTTTCTCTAATAAATACTTCGTCAACATTCCCTGTCCTGGCCCGACCTCCAGCACATCATTATAGGTATCGGTCAACGATAAGCTGTTTGCAATACGCTCCGAAATGACTTCAGATGTCAAAAAATGCTGTCCGTATGATTTTTTCGCCTTCATTTGAATGTGTTGATATATTGATGTATTGAGGTATCTATTTTGAAACGTCAACACATTATTTTCCTTTAAAATTTGCTTTTCTTTTTTCAATAAACGCTGCGACTCCTTCCACGAAATCCTCCGTTTCGGCACATTCTCCGAATGCTTTGGCTTCTTTTGCCTGACCGTCTTCATCGGTATAATAAGCGTTGACACATTCGATAACTTTTGATACTGCAAATGGTGCTTTCGTACCGATTTTTGTCAATAACTCGGTAGCTTTTGCGACCTCTTCGCCCACAGGTACGACATAATTAACCAGACCTAAACGCAGGGCTTCATCTGCTTTTATCATATCTGCGGTTAATAATAGTTCAGTGGCTTTTGCCTTGCCGATGTAACGTACCAAACGCTGTGTACCTGCATAGCCAGGAGTCAAACCTAAATTAACTTCGGGCTGTCCAAAACGTGCTTTTTCACCAGCGATTCGTAGGTGACAAGCCATCGCTAACTCACAACCGCCACCCAACGAAAAACCGTTGATAGCAGCAACAACTGGTCGATTGAAGTTTTCGATTTTATTAAAAATACGCTGTCCTCGTATAGATAAATTTTCAGCTTCTTTCGCACCCAACTTTGTAAACTCCTTAATGTCAGCACCAGCGACAAATGACTTTTCGCCAGCACCTGTAATGATGACGCCGACTAAGTTCTCAATAGAAGGGGCATAATTCGTAAAGACATCATCTAAGTCCGAAAATACTTGGTAATTCAAGGCGTTTAACGCATTTGGTCGATTGATCGTTATCGTTAAAATACCGTTTTCGAGGTTGGTTAATAATGTTTTATAGTCCATCTTACTACATTTGTTAGTGATAATTTTTACTTCCACAAAGGTAGCGTATTTATTGAAAATGAATAATCTCAGTTAAAGCTATGATTTGATCAAAGTCTGAAAAACTTGGCTACTTGTCATAAAATTTTGATTGCCGATTGTTGTTACTGTTTTTTGATATAAAAATAACTATTAATATATTGAGCTCATTTTATAGAAAATCAGTTCTTGACACAATAACTATGTATGGTTATTTATGATACTAGTGTTGTCAGAACGAACGTTGAGCAATAAAATTATTGATAGTTGATTTTCCTTGTCATAAAAGAAATAAAATGATTTTATCAAATTTTTATCAAAAAATTATCAATATTGGTACAAAGGATTTAGAGATAGATAGTAATCTTTGCGTCAGAGTCACTGCTATGAATAAGATTATGCTCATGGGGCTTCTGCTCACTTTGATTGTGATTTCGGTTGGCTTCTATATTCAAGATTACGGGTTCGTTATCACGGGAGGACTTTTCGTGTTGTTAGTATTCGTTTCTTTTTTGTTAACTTACTTCAATAAATACCGCTTGACGTGGCACTTTGCCTTTCTGTTACCCTCACTATTACTTGTTTTTATGCCATTTTTCTTTATGACTTCTCCCTCTGTAGTCATCTTTTTTACAAGTTTTTTAGCACTTATGCTGTTTTTTTTTAGAAAAAAGCGAGTGCTACGATTCTATTTCATTTATTACTCTGTTTGTAGCATTGTGTTTCTATTTTTCTTGTTTGAAGTTAATGCACACCACATCAATAATAATATTTGGATGAATATGTATAGTCTTTTTACAGGATTAGCCATAGTTTATTATTCACTTCAATTTTACATCTTTGGTAAGATAAAGAATGAGAAAAATCTACACTTAGAGGAAGAAAAATTTAGAACGTTATTTGAGAAAAGTCCTTTAGGAGTTATGATTTCGGAGGTCAACTCTGATGGTATAAAGACAGTCAATAAAGCCTTATCTAATATGTTAGGTTATACCACAAGTGAGTTAGAAGCCAAACAAGTATCTTTTATATTATATCCTGACGAGACAGATTTTTACAACCAACAATTTCAGCAATTATTAAATGGAGAAATTGATTTTTTTGAATTAGAAAAAAAATATTTACATAAAAACGGCATCCCTATCTGGGCAAAAGTAGTGGTGACAAATGTAAAGGATAGAGATAATCAACCGCTTTACACGTTGGCAATACTTCTAAATATCACCGAACAAAAGAGACAGCAACAAAAAATATCGGAGTTGTTCGAAAAGCTACAAACCGTAAACACCATCTTAGAAGAAAAAGTCACAGAACGAACAGAAGCGTTAACCCTTATCAATGAAGAATTGAAACGCTCGAATCAAGACTTAGAACAGTTTGCTTATGCTGCTTCGCATGATTTGAAAGAGCCGCTGCGAATGATCGGTAGTTTTGTGCAGGTATTAGAGCGACAATATAGCGACAAAATTGATGACAGAGGCAAGGAGTATATTCAGTTTACGGTTGAGGGCGTGCAACGAATGTCAGCTTTGATTAGCAGTTTATTGCAGTATTCAAGAGTCGGACGAAAGGAAGCGAAAATTCGACTGGCTAAAATTAGTAATATGATCGAAATCAAGTTAATTGACTTGAGTCAATTGATAGAAGATAAAAAAGCCACCATTAATATAAAAAACTTACCTTCAATGCTGAAATGTGAGCCAATGCAATTAGGCTTAGTTTTTTATAATTTGATTAATAACGGACTGAAGTTTAATGAAAGCCCAAACCCAACGATTACGATTGATGCCAAAGAGGAAAAGGATCAAGTTATATTTTCGGTAGCCGATAATGGCATCGGCATTGAGCAGAAATTTAAAGACAGTGTTTTTGAAATATTCAAACGACTTCATGGTGGAGATAAATACGAAGGAACAGGTATAGGCTTGGCACTTTGCCGCAAAATTATATATCGACACAACGGTAACATCTGGCTCGAATCGGAAATCGGTAAAGGAACAACTTTTTACTTTTCGGTCAGCAAGAATTTATAATACTTGAGTAACTTTGAATAGTTAGACAAATTACTCAACTGTTTTTTAAGATTTTATATAAATATCAAGAAGAAATGAACCACAATATTACAATCAACGATACGGCTGACCTAATTGCTACTGATTTTGAAATGTCACCAGCTGAAACGCCTTTTTTGACAGAAAAAGACCTACTTCAAGCCTTATCGGAACACGTCGAAATGATGATGAAATATCGAATGGAAATTTTGTTAAGTACCTTGTATCGCTTAGACGTATCCGAACGCAAGGTCAATTTAGCAATGTCGCCCGGGGCTACTTTACCGCCACATATTGGCATCGCTCAATTGATTATTGACCGTCAAAAACAGCGATTGCATACCAAAGCAACCTACAAAACAGAACCTTTAGAGGACTGGATGGATTTTTAACCGCATCCTTTATCTACAGTATTCACCTCAATTTTTTCTAAAAAAAATTCTCCTGCAACCTTCTTACAATTTCCTGCACTACTCTTTTGAACGTTCGTAAAAAATTAATTCACAAAATTAAAAGATGATGAAAAGAGTAACCTTATTTGCATTCGTCCTGACTATCACAGTAGCTTCTTGTAGTCTGATGGAAAATAGCTTAATCAGCGATATTATGAACGCTACCAAAACAGTAGTATCGACAAAAGAACTTCCTGATGCGGCTTTAGAATTATTAAATACCGATTATTTTGGAACTTATATTGATGAGGTACTGTCGGCAGAAGGCCTGGGCTTTGAGGTGAATTTGAGCGACGAATCCAAAGTTTATTTTGATAAAGACGGCGGTTGTTTGAACGGCACAGAAAAAGGTCGTAGAAAAGGTAAAAAACGAAAAAACAATAGAGGTAAAGCGATTAACATTGAGGACTTACCGACGGCAATTACCGATTATATCGACGCTAATTATGATAATGCAACGATTGACGGTGCGAGAACAAACCCAGACAGAGGCTATATGATAAAATTATCAACTGACCTTATTGTACTGTTTGATTTGAACGGTAACTTTGTCAAGGAACACGAATTTATCTATCATCACGGGAATCATTCCAAAATTGAACTCACCGATTTATCTACGTTGATCACTAATTATATTTCAACGACTTATCCAGATGCAACTATTAAAGTCGCTTTTGAAAAAGGGGAGTACATCATAGTCGGTGTGAAAGATAGTAACGATAAAAAAATATTAGTTTTTGATGCACAAGGCAACTTTATTAAAGAGAAAATTTGTAATGATTAAGCACGATTGATATCGACAGGGAGTAACTTATAAAGTTAGCGGTTGTTTCAAACGTCAGAAAATACTAATTGATTGACAATAGGTAAACCTGACAGATTTTGAAACAACCTCTTTTTTTATTTACGGATTTTTATTTTAAATAAAGTCTTCGTATGCTAACAAAAATTACAATTAATAAAGAATAGCCGATAAAAAACGGAATGACAAACTCTTCTAACTGAAGGATTAACATCACGGCCATAATTAGTAGCTGAGAACCTAACCCCAAAGCAGATAAAAGTGTCATAAACCATTTTGGAAAAGGCTGACTATTCATCGCCTTCGTGTCTAACAAATAAATGAATTTGTCAAAAACGTAATACAACAGATTGAATATTTTATGAAAAATATTCACGTAGTGTTGAGACTCACCTTTGAAGGCAGTCGGTGTCGTGTACTCAAAAACTCGACTTGTTGAGTCACCATTTACCTTATTTCGCAATATTACATAATAGTAATTGTATAAAGTACCTTGTAGCTGAATGCCGACAAATGCTAAAATCATATTGACAATACTGCAATCGGTGATGTACCAAAACGTCAGAATAAACAGGAAATTTAGAATAATATCTGCAATAGAATCATAGTATCTCCCGATGTACGAAGGCGTATTTTTTAGGCGGGCTAACTCACCATCAGCCGCATCTAAAATTGATTTTAAAATCAAAAAGAAAGCCGCCGAAAGGTAGTAATTGTAAAGGATACAGTATATCGCTAAAATACCCGAAATAATAAAAAGCGTCGTTACGTGAATTGGCGTGAAAGAGGTTTTTTTAAGGTTAGTTGCAATCCATCGAGCAACAAATCGACCATAATCAGAAACATCAATAAATTGATGCTGCTTTGGTAATTTAGACATAAATATTCATAAAAAATGAATAGACAACTTCCTTTGTTGAACACTCATCTGAAAATTAGAGTAAAATAACTCGTCACAAAATTACGACTTCCAATGTAAATAAAATGTTAAACGAGGATTAAATTACTTTTTTATTCAAAGAAAAACAATTTTGCGTTAAGCCATTCATCTTCCAGAGTCGCCTTGTATTTTTTATAAAAATTAATCGCTGATTCATTCCAGTCTAAAACTTGCCATTTCATCATTTTACAATTTTGCTTTTTAGCTTCCGCAATAATCGCATCGAACAATAACTGACCGATGCCACGGCGACGAAAGGCCGGTTTTACTACAAAGTCTTCGAGGTACATCATCTTTCCTTTCCATGTCGAATAAGTCAGATAATATAAAGTCATGCCCACAACTTGACCTTGTTCCTCTACGGCTACCTGTGCCTGAAATGTCCCTTCTCGAAAATCTTTGGTCAGTTCGTTTAAGGTGACAATAACCTCGTCTTTAGCATTTTCAAAAATAGCTAAATCAATAATTAAATTCAGAATAGCAGCTAAGTCTGCTTCTGTTGCATATCGGACTGTAATGTTGTTTGTTTGCATCGTTGGTTAAAATCTAATTTTTTTTCAACATCTTAATCATTGAAAATCAATTACTTGCCTATAAAAACAAAATATTTTAAACAAATTGTTTGTAAAAATTTAGTTTATAAAAACAATTTGTTTTAGATTTGTAGTGTAATTAATAACATTTGAAACATTTTGGAACAATTAAATATATAAAGATATGAATCGTTCACTGACACAGTTTAAACATAATTTAAATCAAAACTTATTCAAAGCTAATTCTTTTTTCCGTGAAAACTGGTTTAAAGTTCTATTAGTTTTGGTCTTTGCTTTTATCATTACACGCAAAGATTTGAATTTTCAATTTGCCCTAAATAACGCAAGTGCGATGGTATCACCGCACAACGGCATCGTCACTTCTATTGCACAACCTTCGGCATTAGTCACCGGAAACCGTGGAACGCCTCAAGAAGACCTGGGCAAAATAACGATGGGCGAAACGACAAGTTCAACCACAAAAACGAAGGAGAGCAAACCCAAAAAACAAAAAATAGACGAGAACAAAGCTCAGTCGTTTTCTAACTTAGGCTTTGTATTGAACCCAACTTATGCGAAGCGTCATAACATTGATCCAGCGATCGTAGCAGAGAAAAAACGCATTGTGGATAATTATGTCAAGCGTTTTGCACCGATTGCCGTACAGGAAATGAAGGAGTACGGTATTCCTGCGAGTATTACCTTAGCACAAGGGTTGCTGGAGTCCAATGCTGGCGATAGCCGTTTGGCAAAAGACGCAAATAATCATTTTGGTATCAAATGCTTCTCAAAGTCTTGTGAAAAAGGACATTGCAAAAACTACACGGACGACACTCACAAAGACTTTTTTAGAATACACACCAACGTCTGGGAAAGCTACCGAGCACACTCGCTTTTTTTGCAGCGTAGCCGTTACAAACACTTATCAAAATTAAAAAAAACAGATTATAAAGCATGGGCTCACGGTCTGAAAAAAGCTGGTTATGCCACCGACAAACGATATGCTTATAAATTAATTTCGATTATTGAAACCTTGAACTTAAACCGTTTTGACAAAAAGTAAATCAAGATCTAACGAGGGTTTTTTACTTTATATTAAATATTAGCATGACCTCATTCCTTTATTGGTTTGAGGTCTTTTTTTGTATCTTTTATCTTGTTGAGCGTTAATTGATGGAATGTATTTTATAAAATCAAAAATCGAAAAATCATGTTAAAACAATTTGTATTATTTGTCGCATTAATTACTGCCGTCAGTTGTGGCGAAACAGAAAATAACAACGAACAGATTCACGGCAACTGGCACGCTATTTCCTGGACAGCCGCCGGAATCGAAACTTTGGAACAAGGGGCAAGTGTGACGTTTGAGTTTAACGATGACGATACCTACGCCGCAAAATCTGGAGCAACCATGCAAGAAGAAGGTATTTATCGTTTATCTGGTACAAAACTTTATACGACTGCAAAAGGTCAAATCGAAAAAATGGTCGAAGTAGAACTTTCGGGTACAGATACTTTGATGATGAATATGAACCGCTCGGGGACTGCTGAAACGATGATTTTGGTGAAAAGTGAGTAACAAAACCTAAAAAGCCCCGTCATTCGGACGGCTGTCCGAATGACGAGGGCTTCTCTAAAAAAAGTAACATCAAATTTATATTTCGTAAATCTTCTAAAAATCCTGAAATCTTCTAAAACCACGGACAGTTGATACGAGCAAAATTATACACCAGCCCAAGACCTATAAAAGCATAAGCATCATTATTTTGTGAATTACCACGTTGATTACCTGGGATACCGCTATTATTCAAACTTCTATCCGCAAAAGCCTGCGCAATCTCATTACGAATTTCCTCCAAATCTCCCGGATCAGCATAAACCGTACTCACGTCATCTAAATAATCCGTGAATAAGCGGCGAGAACTTATAAAGATATTTAAGCTCCAATCGAAGTTCAAATCGACTTTAAAACCAGCACCATAATTTATAGCGACTTGCGTCAAATCATATTCTTCGCCACGGAACTGCCCTTCCGTCCCTAACGGCTGCAAATCGTACCAGACACCATCTAACTGTGCTTCCGGATTGAAGCTAAACAAGGATAGACCAGCAAAAATATAAGGTGTAAAACGTTGAAACTCGCTTCCGTGTTCGTAAGTCAAAAAGTTGAACTCAAAGTTTATGTTACCCTCCAACATTTCGGAGCGAAAACTCAAATTGCGATTACGCTGAAAAATATCTTGTGACATTGCATCACTTGCACTTATGTTGCCATAGTTACCACCGAATTTTACGGCCAACCGTTGATTAAAATTATACCGTGCGATAACGCCAGCGGCCAATTCACCTTGACCGAAATCATAATTTGGATTCAAATCACCGAAATAATGTGCCGTACCAATCCAACCGCCTGCTTCCCAGTCTTGTGCTTGTATTGCCGTTGCGAATACACTAAATACGGCAATTACCATTATTCTTTTTACTGCTTTGATACTTAATAAAATCGTCATTTTTTTTATTTTTCTACACCTATAAATTACCTTTTAAAACCCCTTTTATAGTCATTCGACCCGACATAACATCGACGCAATGCCGAAATTATAGAATTTTATCAAGGTTTCAATCGTCTATAATTTCTATAATTTGTTAAAATGATTTTTTCCTGAAATTTTAAAAAATGTAAAGATAAGTGATAGGCTTTTCTATTTTTGTTATTTTCCTTATTTGTTCCAAAAGACTACTGCATAAACGACAATTATTAAAGATAGATTGTTTTATAATAAGTCTTTTTGTAGGGCAATCGCCCCAAAGTTTTTGATAGTCAACGGTAGAACGGAGGAACGTTCGTTTTACGCTGCTACGGATAGGTTTAAAGTATTAAGAATTTTTGAGGGGAAAAATCAACTTGACCAAGGTGAGGATAGGTTGATACCGTTCGGTCAGTTTTATAAAAAGTGATTCAACTAAAAACGGCATTTTTGAACGGAACCTCACCGAGCTTTGCTCAAGTGATCGGAACAGCCAAAAATACCGCTTTCTTATTTATTCCTAACTTCTAATTAAAAAAGCTATCGTTTAATAATCATACCCAAAGCCTCCAATAACTGTGGATTATCCTCCAAAGCAATTTTTGCGACTTCCTGAAAATCCGACATCCAGTCATCTAAAGCCTCCATTGCCGTGTCTCGGTCGAGTGTTGCCTGTTGTGCCTCTCCGATTTCCGTCTTTTGCTGTGCTTCGGCCGTTTCCAAAACCGTAAGTTGTGCTTGTACATCGGTCAGGTTCGTTTCCGTAATATTGAACCGAGCCAAACCATCTTTAATCGGTTGATTATTCATGGCCGCATTATAGAAAGCCGTCACTTGTCCTTTCCAGCCATCATACGTTCGCAGCCGCTGACCGACCGCCTCAAGTGCCAATAAAATATTCGGTTCTCGCTTAAAAGCAATTTTCGCCAACTTAAGATGTTTGCTATAAACGGCCTCTATCTGTGTTCGAATAGCATCTCGGTCAGTAGTTGCAGCTCGTTGTTCGATATATTCTTGTTTCTGTTTTGCTTGTAAAAGTTTCAGATTATCCAGTAGTGTTTTGCCTTCGTTGAGCCTTACCGCATCATATCCGAACACTGCTAAGGGCGTCGTGATATCCGGATTATTGAGCGCATTTGTAATGGAGAAGGTCGCTTGTTCGATTTTTTTGGTAATGGTTAAACCAGATTGATACATCTTTTTATGTTTTAATTAAAAGAAAATGATTTGTCTATAAAATATACTCTATTTTTTAATTTTAGTTACAAATAATTTTCAAATAAATAAAATATCTTTTCTTTCACTTACAATACGATTTCTTTGGGTTACAATACGATTTCTTTGGCTTACAATATGATTTCTTTCACTTACAATACGATTTCTTTGGCTTACAATACGATTTCTTTCACTTACAATACGATTTCTTTGGCTTACAATACGATTTCTTTCACTTACAATATGATTTCTTTGGCTTACAATACGATTTCTTTGGCTTACAATATGATTTCTTTCACTTGCAATATGATTTCTTTCACTTACAATACGATTTCTTTGACTTGCAATATGATTTCTTTGGCTTACAATACG
>Ga0075467_10000761_pt1 | contig 26315 bp, 30 predicted proteins | sample DEB08_DNA_9_FD_75067 | JGI IMG/M metagenome (GOLD analysis project Ga0075467, IMG submission 75067) | Aqueous microbial communities from the Delaware River and Bay under freshwater to marine salinity gradient to study organic matter... | ecosystem: Environmental > Aquatic > Marine > Coastal ... | reverse complement strand
ATGAAAGTCATTGTTGCAAGTGGTTATTATGATCTCATTTGCCCATTCTTTGATGCTGAATACACATTTTCAAGAAATGGTATTGTAAGAGAACGCGTGACTATGACCTACTATGAAGCTGGGCACATGATGTATGTACATCAACCAGATTTAGTAAAAGTTGCAAAAGATATCAGAGATTTTTTGACTAAAAATTAAATGACAGTTAAAGTAGCTATAGTACAAGATGCTCCCATATTTTTTGACAAGGAAGCAACATTACAAAAAGTGGAAACCATCACAAAGCAATATGCAAGTGATGGTTGTCAGCTTATCGTGTTTCCTGAATCGTTTATTCCAGGTTATCCTCGTGGATTTTCCTTTGGAGCAACAATTGGAAGTAGAACAGATGAAGGTAGACAACATTATGCAGACTATTACAATAACAGCTTTGACTTAGAAAGCGAGGATTTAAAACGATTAGAAACGCTTTCCAAAGCACATAATATATACATCGTTATTGGAGTTACCGAAAAGCAAAACACCAATGGTAGTTTATATTGTTCAATGCTCTACCTCTCTCCTATTCAAGGCTTACTTGGTGTGCACCGAAAAATAAAACCAACAGGAACTGAACGCTTAGTTTGGGCTGAAGCTGGAGCAGAATCGTTAGTGACTTTTGATACTAAAATCGGAAAATTAGGAGGTCTCATTTGCTGGGAAAACTACATGCCTTTAGCAAGAATGAGTATGTATTTAAAAGGTGTAGAAATTTACATTGCACCAACAGCAGATTCACGTGACCAATGGACTGCCACCATGCAGCAAATAGCATTAGAAGGTCGTTGTTTTGTGTTGGGTTGCAATCAATACATGACAACGGCAATGTATCCAGAAAAGTATAAAGATGAAGTTGCCAATCAACCAGAAAACTTTTGTCCTGGAGGAAGCGTCATTGTGTCTCCTTTAGGAAAAATAATAGAAGGGCCTTTGTTTGATAAAGCTGGAGTATTGGTTGCTGAGTTAGATTTAGAAGATGTTAAACGCAGCAAACTCGATTTTGATGTCGTAGGACATTACGCTCGCAATGATATTTTTGAGTTTAAAGTGAATGGACAACCAGACATAAAAAAGGAATAAAAAAAACATATTTAACTACCAATAATTAATTTATGAAAAAATCGTATTTACTGTTATTAGTAACAGTTATAATAGTTACGTTTCCAGTATTTTCACAGAAAAGTACTTTGCAAAAAAAGCAAGACGTCCTTAAATCTGTTGAGAGTCATCAACAAGAACTCATTGCTCTTAGTGATGATATTTGGGCTTATGCCGAAACGGCTTTGATGGAACACAAATCTGCCAAAGCTTTAGCAGATTATGCAGAAGCACAAGGATTTACTGTTGAAAGAAATGTAGCTGATTTACCAACAGCATTTATAGCGTCTTATGGTTCTGGGAAACCAATTATAGGAATTATGGGTGAATATGATGCCTTACCTGGACTTTCTCAAAAAGCGCAGACAACTAAAGAGGCATTAGAAGATGGTGCAGCAGGACATGGTTGTGGACATAATATGTTTGCTCCTGGTAGCTTAGGAGCTGCGATAGCCATAAAAGAATTAATTGAAGCAGGACAATTAAAAGGAACCATTCGTTTTTATGGAACTCCAGCAGAAGAGGATTTGGCTGGTAAAGTTTACATGGCCAGAGCTGGTGTTTTTAATGATCTTGATGTATGCTTAGATTGGCATCCAAGTTATTTAAATGAAGCAAGTGTGCAAAGTTCACAAGCTGTTACAGATTTTTCAATAAATTTTAAAGGAAAAAGCGCTCATGCAGCAGCAGATCCATGGAATGGAAGAAGCGCATTAGATGCTGCCGAATTTTTTACCACAGGAATAAATTCACTTCGCGAACATGTTAAACCAAGTGTTCGTATGCATTATGTGTATACCAATGCAGGACAGGTACCTAATGTTATTCCTGCAGAAGCTAGTGTTTGGTTATGGATTAGAGATTCTAAACGAAGTGGTGTTGCCGAAGTAGCAGAACGTATGAAAGATATTGCAAAAGGTGCTGCATTAATGGCTGGTGTGGACTATGAAGTGAAACTAAATAGTGGTTTGTATGAAATTTTAGTCAATCAAGCTGGAGCTGATGTGTTACAAAAAAACATAGAGTTCGTTGGTCCTATTAGCTATTCAGAGGAAGAAATAGAATTTGCTAACAATATTATGAAAGAGTATGGATTAGAAGCCAAAGGCATTGATGGAAGCATTCATAAAATGAAAGAAACATCAGCAGATGCTGTTGGAGGATCTACAGATGTTGGTGATGTAAGCTATATAGTTCCCGAAATTTCCTTAGGTGCAGTAACTGCTCCTAATGGTTCGCCTTGGCATTCTTGGGTTGTTGTTGCTAGTGGAGGTATGAGTATTGGCCATAAAGGCATGCTATTCGCCTCAAAATCATTAGGCACTACTATGGTCGATTTATTTGAAGACGCCACCCTTAGAGCGAAAATTAAAGAAGAATTTATAAAACGCAAAGGCAACGAAGTTTGGAAAGCCATGTTGCCAGATGGTCCTGCTCCTATTCCTGATTCTAAAACAAATTAAGTTTGTTGATTAAATGATTAAATTCTTTAGAAATATAAGAAAAGACCTTATGGAGAAAAACAAAACAGGAAAATACCTAAAATACGCCATAGGTGAAATTATCCTTGTAATGATAGGTATACTCCTAGCCTTACAAGTTAATAATTGGAATGAATCTAAGAAAGATCAAAAGCAAGAAAAAATCTATTTAAACAATCTGCAAGATGACCTTAAAGGAATAATAGTAGCCTATAACGTTGCATTGGAATTTGAAGAATTGATTTTAAAACAATCTAATGACATCATAACCCATTATGAAGCTAATGATGGTTTTTACAATATGGATACTATATTTCCAAAACTAAATGATTTAACCTTTAGATGGGGAACTACAGCAAACAGCACCACACTAACCGAAATGATAAATGCTGGACAAACCAAGCTTATAAGTAATATGAGTTTAAGAAAAGAATTGATTGGTTTTTACGAGGAATTGAAGTTATGGACAGCAAACACCTTAAATAATAATACCAATTTAGTTGATAATCTCATAGTCCCAGAAATCATGACCTCTGGATCCTATGGCTTGAGCGGTTATTCAGAATCAATGAAAGCTATAGTAACAAAAAGGATTGGTGTGAAATTAATAAATGTGAATGATAAAACATTGGCAACATTTTCTCTAGAGCAACTTAATAACCCATCACAGAAATTAAAAATGATTAACCTCATTAATTTTAGATATACTATAGCCTCACTTCAAAAAACAATAAATAGTGCAATAACCCAACGGATTGAGCAACTAATAGAAACAATTGAAACTGAATTAAACAAATGATTAAATTTTTTCGAAAAATCAGAAAACGAATGATTACAGAAAACAAGTTTAGTAAATACTTACTTTATGCCATTGGCGAAATTGCTCTTGTAATGATTGGTATTCTGCTTGCTTTACAAGTAAATAATTGGAATGAAGTACGCAAATCTGCAGATCAAGAAACACTGTATCTCACGAGGTTATTGTCAGAAAACAAACAAGACATCGTCGCTTTTAAAGAGAATATTATTGAACTAGAAAAAGGCATGGAAAGCGTTGTGAATTTTTCAGAAGCTTTAAAAGACGAAATTATTGATGACCCTTCGCTCATAAAAAGTGCCAATGCCTATTTTCAGTATGGAAGCATCTATCCCATTTTTTATTCCTCAAACTCCACCTTTGAAGATTTATCAAGTACAGGTAATTTAAAAGTAATTACCAATACTAATTTACGAGATAGCATTGTACAGCATTATGCAAGTCATAAATACGTAGCTGAACGTATTAATATCGCTATTAGTTGGGCATTGCCTTTAGATGCGCCTTTCACACATGAAAATGACATAATGAAGTTTGAGCCAAATACGGCTTTTCTCTTCCCAGAACAACCCAAAGGACTTCGCGCTAAAGAGTTAAAAGATAAAAAAGTAACGTATATTAGTAATGCTGCAGCACATTATTGGATAAACATGGATGCTATAGCTCATTTGGAAGATTTAATAACAAAAACTTCTGAGCTTATTACCAAATTAGAAAATGAGTTAAACATTAAATAAAATTAATTCATGATTAATTCTTATAAAAATTACTGTTTAAATACTATTATTTATCTTCTCAACAAATGGCAGAATTATAGTTTTTTATAAATAAATAAGTTATGCACAAAAAAGACAAATCAAGTAAGTCAGATTTACCACCAATGGGTGCACAAGACTTCTCGGAGATAGAAGACTGGTCGGGATATTTCAGAGCTGTTCTGGGAAAAGGAGCACGAGACACACTCATTGCAGCCCTAGATTCTTTTGAAAAAGAGGGATTTAATAATGGATTAGCAGTCGATTTAGCCGCTGGTGAAGGACGTGATTCACTAGAACTACTCGGTAGAAATTGGCAAGTATTAGCAACCAATAATTACCCAGAGGCATTCTCTCATTTATGGGCAAGGGTACCAGAGGTATTGAAATCCAACTTGACAACTACAGAAGTAAGCTTCAATAACATGAAGTTTCCTGACTGTGACATGGTGAACGCTAGTTTTGCTTTACCGTTTTGCGAGCCACAACATTTTGAAGTGCTATGGAATAAAATAATAACATCTATTCGACCTGGAGGAAGGTTTGCAGGTCAATTCTTTGGAAACAGAGATACTTGGGCATCACTCCCGAATCGGTCTCATCACTCTCGAAAAGACATTTTAAAATTGTTAGAAGGTTTTTCTATAGAAATGATGAGAGAGGAAGAACGCGACGATCCACCAGAGCTTAGGAAACCAAAACATTGGCAAATATTTCATGTTGTAGCGCGAAAAAATTAACACTTGAAAGAAGATAAAAGCAACCTATCAAACATTAAACGAAAGTCTGCTATAACTTATCCAACTGATTACTCTTATTATCTTCACTAATAGTCCAAAAGAAACCAATGAAAAAGAATTGGTCTGCTGCTGGTTTTAAGCTTCGTCTTGCAAAGTTTCCATTTATATCTGCTGTATTTGCATATTGATACCCATTAACATTTTTAAATCCAGTCACATTATTAATAGAGAAATACAATATTTTTTGTTGACTGATTAAGTAAGCCCAATTTAAACTCAAGTTATTATAAGCTTTAGCTTTCTGGTTTAAAAACCCTTCCATATTTGGGTTGGTATATGTACGACCAGATCCAAAAGCATAACTAAAACCCACTTGACTTTTCCAGTCATCAATAAAGTATTTTCCAACTACAGACAAATTATGTGTATTGGCAAAATTTGGTTGTGCTTCTGTTGGAAAATTTCTGTAGTTACGTTTAGAATCTAAGTATGAATAGCTAATCCAATAATCTGTGTTTTTTATACTCTTGTTATCTCTCCAAAACAAATCAATCCCTTTTGCAAATCCATAACCATCATTTGAGAAATTAGTATCAAAATCGGTGAACTCATCATCATATCTAATTAAATTATCATAATCTTTATAGTATGCTTCTGCCCTAAAAATGCGACCTTCAGAATTAAACTGATAATTTAATATATAATGATCTGTTTGTTGCGATTCTATATTTTGCGTGAACTTTAAAACATTACTTTGCGGATTTTGATAAAAATTACCATAGGCAAAAGATACCTGACTTTTTGGTGATGTTTTATAAGCTAATGACAATCTAGGAGACACTGTAAACTCATTAAATAACGACGTGTTTTCAGCACGTAATCCTGCTTTCATAGCAAACTTTTTTGAGAAAATAACATCAACCTCAGCAAACGATGAGAAGATGTTATTATTAAATCCATAATCAACTTTATCTACAAACTCAGACTCAAATTCTTCATTAAAATTAGTTGTGAAATATTCACTTCCGAAATACAATTTTAGTCGGTTACTAATTCTATTTTTAAATTTAATCTTAAAATGCGCCGAGTTTTCTCTGTCTCTAATATCGTTATCAAATACATTTATCTTTTCATCTGCATACGTATAACTCATACCTCCAAAGATGGACCATATATCATTAAGAATCCCTTGGTAAGAGCTATTAATGTAGAGGTTGTCGTTTTTTAGTTTAAAATGAACACCATCATCATAATTAATATCTTCCTGAGATAACTCAAAATTTGAACTATCAAAGGCAGCATATAGTTTTAATAACCCTTTGTCAAATTTCTGTCTAAACACGGTTTCACCAGAAAGTTGTTCGTAAGGTTTATCCCAATCATTTCTATCTGGGAACAAGACAATATATGGAGCCAAATTAATATATGACGCGTTGACGCTTAATGAACTTTTATCCCATTTTTGAGTGTTTCCTAAGGTTCCTCCAACAGTCATAATACCTATATCTGTTTTTTCTTGATCTGGTTCATCTATGGTATTTAAAAGTAATACAGACGATAGTGCTTGACCATACTCAGCCGAATAACCTCCAGTTGAAAAGGTAATGCCATCAAATAAAAATGGTGAATAACGACCTCTGGTTGGTGTATTATTGGTGGTTGGCGAATAAGGCGTAAACACTCGAATACCGTCAATAAAAATCTGAGTTTCTTCAGCTTCACCTCCTCGAACAAACAATCGTCCATCCTCAGCAACTGTTGCTGTTCCTGGTAAAGTTTGTAAAGCACCAACAAAATCTCCCAAGGCACTTGCAGTTGTCACGACATCCAATGGCTTTAAAGCATTCACCTTACTATTATCACCTGCTTGAAACGTTCCAGCAGATAATACAACAGCATCTAAAGCATTTACATCATCTTTCAACTTAATTTTCAAATCTTTAAAAAATGACACATCTCCTGCCATTGTAAACGTTTCAAAAGATAAATATGAAACAATCAAGGTTTGTGTTCCAGTTTCAGAAGTGGTAAAACTAAATGTTCCATCATCAGTAGTTGTACCTCCATCATAAGTACCTTCTAGGTAAACATTAGCTCCAACAATTAATTCTTCTTTTTGATTGGTAACTGTTCCATTAATAGTAGTTTGAGCTGATAAGCTAAAGCTAAAAATTAAAACTAAGATGGTTAATAATGATTTCATTGTATAAAGTTTTATATTTTGACTGATGCCTCAAAAGTGGTAAATAGCTCATCATGTTAAAACTTATTTATACTCAATTGTAAAATATTGAGGATGAATTGGTAAATTTGAGAAAAAGAACCAAAGTGAAGTTTGATAAATTTGAAAAATCTTTTACTGCCCTTTTCTTTGTAATTGTTATTATTGAACTCTTATCGTCAACGTTAAGTGAACTTAGTAGTTTTCATAATATAGCTAAGCCTCTTATACTTGCCTCTTTAATGCTTTTCTTTTATTTAAGGAGTAATCAGATAATGCCAAAAACTAGGCAGTTGATGATATTTGCGCTTTGTTTTTCGCTAATTGGAGATGTTCTAATTATATTTGATGATATCTCTATTAACTATTTTCTAGCAGGATTAGTTTCTTTTTTGTTAGCACACATTATGTATGTGTTTGTGTTTCTAAAGAAAAGAAACCATTCAATAAAACCAATAGCATTCATTATTATACTTCTTGTTTATGCCTTTGGGCTATTTTATCTTTTGAAAGATGGTTTAGGTGATATGCTATTTCCTGTAATAGTTTATGTTGTAGCCATTTTAACAATGGCAATAACTGCTTCATTAAGAAAAGGAAATGTCTCTAACTTTAGTTACAATTTGGTACTTATCGGAGCTTTGTTATTTATGATTTCAGATAGTTTTATTGCGCTTAATAAATTCTACACTTCAGTACCATACGAGCATATCATTATTATGAGTACCTATGCATTGGCTCAATATTGCATTGTTATAGGTGTATTAAAGCAAAACCAATAATTATAAAATAAACCAACCAATGAAAACTCTTTATTCTCTATTAATTATTACACTCTTTAGCACAAGTATATATGCTCAAAAAGACGTTGATAACATCCTGAAAGATTTAGATACAAAAACAATCTATTATGGTGATATAGCACAAACTATTTGGGATTATGCTGAGATGGGCTATAAAGAAGTAAAAAGCTCAGCATTATTACAAAAAACCTTAAAAGATGAAGGTTTTAAAATCACCATAGGAGTTGCAGGAATCCCTACAGCATTTATTGCCGAATATGGAAGTGAAGGTCCAATAATAGCAATTTTAGGAGAATATGATGCGCTTCCTGGCCTATCACAACAAGCAGTGCCTGAAAAGAAATCTGCTGGAGCTGCTGCTGGACATGCTTGTGGACATCATTTATTTGGTACAGCATCAGCTGCTGCTGCAATAAGTGTAAAAAACTGGTTACAAGAAAACAATATTAAAGGTACCATTAGATTTTATGGTTGTCCTGCTGAAGAAGGAGGCTCTGGAAAAGTATTCATGACACGAGATGGATTATTTAATGATGTAGATGTTGCATTGCATTGGCATCCATCGTCTGCAAATGCGGCAAATCCTGGCGCAGCTTTAGCTAACAAATCGGCAAAGTTCAGATTTTATGGTGTTGCAGCACATGCAGCAGGATCACCTGAAAAAGGTCGTTCAGCACTTGATGGTGTTGAAAGTATGAACTATATGGTTAATATGATGCGTGAACACATTCCTCAAGAAGCGCGTATTCATTATGTAATCACAGATGGTGGAAAAGCGCCTAATGTAGTGCCAGATTTCGCTGAAGTTTATTATTATGCGAGACACAATAATAGAAATGTAGTCATTGATATTTTTGATCGCATGGTAAATGCTGCAAAAGGAGCAGCTTTAGGCACAGATACAAAAATGGAATACGAAATGATTGGAGGAACACATGAATTGTTACCAAATTTAACACTTCAAGAGGTAATGTATAAAAATCTTGTAGCTATTGGTGGTTATTCTTTTGATGCGAAAGAACTTGAATTTGCAAATGAAATATCCAAAAGTCTAGGTCAAAAGAATTTAAATACTGCATTCTCTGAAGGTGTAGTGCCTTATACTGAAAATGCCGTAGCTTACGGTTCTACTGACGTTGGTGATGTTAGTTTTACGGTCCCAACCGTTGGAATGGGAGCTGCAACTTGGGTTCCTGGCACTCCAGCTCATAGCTGGCAAGCAGTTGCTGCAGGTGGAACATCTATAGGAACAAAAGGGATGATGATTGCAGCCAAAGCTTTATCTAAAACTGCAATTGATTTATTTTCAAATACAGAGCTAATTTCAAAAGCAAAAACTGAGTTTGAATCTAGACGAGGTCAAGATTTTATATACATTCCACTTTTAGGAGACAGAAAACCTGCATTAAATTATAGAGATTAAATATTCTTTTCATTTTACTGTAACAAATTAATCTTTAAAACTACTTACAGAGTAACTAACTGACCACGTTGAATAAAGAATTAGAACATAATTTTGTTGAATTGCTTGAAAAGCATCAGAACATCGTACATAAAGTATGCAGATTGTATACTTATGACTATGATGCACACAACGATTTGTTTCAAGAAATTACCATACAACTTTGGAAAGCATATCCAAAATTTCGTGGTGATTCAAAATTTAGCACTTGGATGTATCGTGTTGGTTTAAATACTGCAATTACGCTCTATAGAAAGTCAAAACGAAGAGTAAACACGCAAGATTTTAGTGATGTTCAGTTTAAAATTTCAGCAGAAGAATATGACGATACTGAAGAGCAACAATTGAAACTACTATATAATGCTGTAAGGCAGTTAAATGACATTGAAAAAGCATTAGTGTTCTTGTATTTAGAAGATAAAAACTATAGAGAAATAAGTGAAACAATGGGAATAAGTGAAGTAAATGCAAGAGTGAAAATGAATCGTGTGAAAACAAAACTGAGGACTATTTTAAATCCGTAACAATATGGATGAATTAGAAATATTAAAAAAAGATTGGCAAAAGGAAGATAATACCTTCCCTAAGCTAACTTACAATGAAATCTATAAGATGATCTTAAAAAAATCATCTTCTATTGTCAAATGGATTTTCATTATCAGCATTTTAGAATTTGTGCTTTGGGCAGTTATATCCTTTGCACTAAAAGACGCTGACTACAATCAACGATTTAAAGAATATAACGCTGAAAATATTATGATCCCTTTCATAATTCTAGGCTATGTAATCATTGCCTATTTTTTATACAGATTCTTCATGAATTACCGCACTATTTCTGTTACAGATAATGCTAAAGTATTAATGGAAAATATTTTAAAAACTAGACGCACTGTAAAATACTATGTAGCAGTTAATTTAGGTGTAATGATCGTTTCTGCTATTCTGGTTTTGGGAATTCAATTTAATAGAGATGAACAAATAATTTCTGTAATTGAAAAGGCCTCAGCAAATGGAGAACTTTTTAAATTTTATGCTGTTACCATTATTATTACATTATTAGTTCTTGCAGCACTTATTGGTGTTATGTTATTGTTCTATTACTTAATTTATGGCATTCTTTTAAAACGCTTAAATAAAAATTATAGAGAACTTAAAAAATTAGAAGTATAACTAATGGATATTGGAAAAAAAGAAAAACTACTTATAGGTTTGGGTTTATTATTAGGAGTAATGATATTTGACTGGTCCAACTACTTTAAATTTATTGGACTTGTATTTATAATACTTTCATTTTCTGATGAAAAAGAAGTGTCGTCGGAAGAATCAAACGATAGCTCAAATTAATTACCACTTACGCTTTTTATTAAGTTCTTCTTTAGCTAATAATTCTTCTTGAGGAATAACTTTTAAGAATGAAGGATGCTGCTCTATTGCATATTCAATTTTTTCCACAATATCTGCTATGGCTTCATTTTCGTAATCAATATCTAAAGGCTCTTTAATTTCAAATGATTGATATACATTTTTCTTTTTTACTCTAAGTCCTTTTTTATCAAATGAGCGTCTAAATCCATCGATTACAATAGGTACTACGACTGGTTTGTAACGTTTAATAATATGAGCCGTTCCTTTTCTAATTGGCTTAAATGGTGTAGTTGTTCCTTGCGGAAAGGTAATAACCCAACCATCGTCCAAAGCCTTGCCAATACTTGAAATATCACTCATTTTAACTTGTCTATTTACGTCTTGCCCTTCAGCTCTCCAAGTACGTTCAATACTTATAGAACCAACATAAGCCAAAATTTTTGGCAACAAACCAGATTTCATAGTTTCCTTAGCGGCCACATAGTATATGTTTAGCTTTGGATTCCATAAATACCCAACATTTTTTATAGAATCGTCACGACCACTTAAACTAGCATTAAACACGTGAAACATCGCGACAACATCAGCAAAATAAGTTTGATGATTAGATATAAAAAGAACATTAGTTTGAGGTAGATTTTTTAAAATTTCAGACCCTTCAATTTGAAGTTCATTAAAACCTCTAAAGCGCCTATGAGTCATGACTCCAAGAATTCTAATCAACCACTTTTTCAAGAAAAGTATGTGTCCAAAAGGATTTCGTTTAAACAACCCCATAAATTATAAAATCAGTCTATTAGTTATTGAATGCAAACCTACATATTTTTTCTGTTTTACTGCGATAACAAAAACCAAAATTACAAAACTGCTTTCAAAATATCTTTTACTTCACTCAGCATCATAGCAGTTGCTCCCCAAACTATATGACCATTAAGTTCATAGGCTGGAACATCAATCTTTACGGTATAAGACGTAGCGACCGATTTAGTAACTACAATACTATCGTCTAAAAAATGAGATAATGGCACTTCAATAATAGCTTCAACCTCATCGTCTTGTTTTACAAAATTTGGAGTTTTAGAAGTTATTCCAATAAAAGGTTGTACATAAAAATTACTCGGTGGTATATAAACTTCTGTCATTTCCTTAATCACTTCTATTTGATGTTCAGGAACTCCAATTTCTTCCCAAGTTTCCCTCGTAGCAGTTCCTTTTAACGTTTTATCCGCATCTTCATATTTACCACCAGGAAATCCAATTTGGGCCGAATGCACACCTTTATATGTTTTACGCAAAATTAAAGCAAGATGTGTTTGATTCAATAAATCAGGATAAAACATGGCCAAAACTCCAGCTCGTTTAGCATCTTTCATAGCTTCTTTATAACGAGTTATAAGTTCTGTTCTAAAAGGAGGAGACATTTTAAATTGAGATGTTTCGGCTGGCAACGGTATATTTTTTATTTTTGACAGTGAAACTAAAAATTCATCAAAATTCATCTATGAGATTTATATTACTTTTTTGCGCTTGTTTTATTTTTCTGAATTGTGAAGATAAAGAAAAACAACAGAAAAATACAACACAAACTAAGAGCATTATACAAAACGAACTTGAAGAAAAACCAAAGGTTACGCCAACTAAAGTTAACCGCAAATTTCCAAAGCTCAATGAGGAGAATGCAATGGAATTCTTTTTAGAATATGAAAAAGAAAACAAAGAAGATAAAGTACGAATTACTACAGATTTTGGTGAGATAGATATTTTACTTTTTGATAAAACAAAGTTTCATCGTGCTAACTTTATATTTTTAACCAAACAAAAGTATTTTGAAAACACACAATTTTATCGTGTCATTGATAATTTCATTGTACAAGCAGGAAATAGCGATGATAGAGTAACCGCCAGAAAACGAGTTGAAATTGGAAAATACCTTTTACCAACTGATACCAACAGAGGTTATTCACATGATCGTGGTGTGATTAGTATGCCAAGTAGCGAAATTGACAATCCTCATAAATTAGCTTCGCCTTTTGAGTTTTTTATAGTACAACAGCAAGGTGGAGCAAAATTTTTAGATGGTGATTATACTATTTTTGGTAAGGTAACAAGAGGTATGGACGTGATTGATAAAATTGCAGCAGTAGATACTGATGAAGCCGATTGGCCTTTAAAAAATATCTTTATTAGGAAAGTGGAGATTATTGATTAATCACCTGCCTTATAAATATTAGGCAACGCAATTTTAAACTTTACAGCCAACAATCGTACTAAAATAACCACTGCTCCTGAAATCATAAAAACGAAATCGCTTTCAATAGGTAGTTTTCTAATTAGAAAATAAGTCAATCCTCCCAGAATACAAGCAGTTGCATAAATTTCTTTTCTAAAAATTACCGGAATCTCATTACACAAAATATCTCTAATCACACCACCAAAACAAGCTGACATAGTTCCCAAAGCAATACATATTATTGGATGCAAACCTGCCGATAAACCTTTTTCAATACCAATTAAAGTATAAAGTCCGATGCCAATTGTATCAAATAAAAATAACGAAGTTCTTAAATAATTAATTTTGTTTCTCAATATCACAGCAAAAACTGCCGACCCAAGAATGGCATAGGTAAAGCTCATGTCTTTCATCCAACCAACCGGAGTTTGTCCTATTAAAATATCACGAAGTGTTCCGCCTCCAACAGCTGTAACAAATGCAATGATAAGAATACCAAACGGATCCATTTTTTTGTTCATGGCGACCAATACACCAGAAATGGCAAAGGCAATAGTTCCTAAAATATCTATAGTATAAAACATTACATATTTTGAGTATAGTAGTTATAGTCTTTTAAAACAACATCAATAAATTCATGATCCGTATTGTGCTTCACTTCCTTTAACTGAATAACTTCAATAATTTTAGCACGAAGCTTTATGAGTGTTTTATAATCTTTAGATTTTATTGCAGTTTTAAAAGTATCCTTAATAATCCTTGCATCATTATCTGACAACTTAATAACACTTGGATACGTTGGCACATAATCTTGCGTTAAATCTTCCAAAATAGTGTGACTAATATTTACGCTATTTTTTAATGTAATTACAGAAGTTCCAGCCGTCATATCTCCAAGTCTTTGGTTTTTTGAACTAGAAACAATAGCAATTAAGGCTACAACTGATCCGAAAACTGGTCCCAACAAATTAAAATCTACAATTCGAAAAATCCACCTAGTAAAAAAGTCTCCAAGAGATGCCTGATAACCATCAATTTTAACCACTTTAATTTTTAAAATTCGTTTTCCGGGAGTTTGACCATCTAAGAGCGATTCAAATAAAAGAGAATACAGAAAAATAGGTAATGCAAATAATGATGATATGGCTGCAACTGACCAAAAATCTTGATCTTCCAACCAACTACTAATTTCGGTAATGTTAAACACAATTTGATAAACTACAATTATATATGCTAGCTTAAAAAGTAAATCTATAGCATAGGCAAGAATGCGTTCGCCAACACTTGCAGCCGTGAAATTAATGTTTACATTTTGAGTAGTGTTTATTTGTAACTCTACCATTAATTCTGTTTATTTGAAAGTCTATGAGAGAGGTTGCGTTTATCAAAAAAAATAAAGAAAAATGGCTTGATTTTGAAAAGGCCATTTTTGGAAAAACTTTGAAAAATCCAGATGAACTCGCGTCTTTATATATTCATTTGGTAAACGATTTGTCTTATGCACAAACTTATTATCCCAAAAGTAAAACAATTCTTTATTTAAACAACTTAGCAGCAAGAGCTTTTCAAAAAATTTATAAAACCAAACGTGAAGACACAAACAGGTTTGTACATTTTTGGAAAATTGAAGTTCCAATGATTGTATATCAATACAGACGCTATGTGCTTTATGCCTTTTTAATTTTTGGCGCTTTTACCGCCATAGGAGCCTTATCAGCAGCTTATGATGATACCTTTGTGAGACTTATTTTATCAGATGGCTATGTTAATAAAACTTTAGAAAATATTGAAGCTGGAGATCCAATGGCTGTTTATAAAAGTGGTAGTAATTGGGGCGGATTTATAGCAATTACACTAAACAACCTGCGTGTTGGACTCATGTCATTTATTTTTGGTGTATTTGGAGGCTTCGGAACTGGTTATGTTATTATGCGAAATGCAATTATGGTTGGAGCATTTCAGTTTTTCTTCTACAAAGAAGGCGTGTTTTGGGAAAGTGTTCGTGGTATTTGGATTCATGGTGCTATGGAAATATTTACCATCATCATTGAAGGAGCTGCTGGACTCATTTTAGGAGCAAGTATATTGTTTCCAAAAACCTATTCAAGAATGACATCCTTTAAATTGGGAATGAAAGAAGGAATGAAAATATTAATAAGCACATTTCCCTTTACATTTGCAGCTGGTTTTTTAGAAGGCTTTGTCACGCGTTATTCTAACACAATGCCAAATTGGTTGTCTGTTGGAATTATATTAATTACCCTTAGTATTATCTCTTTTTATTATTTAATATATCCTTATCTATTACATAAAAAACTTAAACAAACTTATGCAGTTATATAAATCTCGAGATTTTAGCTCCTTTTTTCAAGATACGTTTGCATTCTTAAAACTAAATGGTAAACATTACTTTAAGCACTTTTTTATTGTTAATGGGTTTTTCTTGCTAATCTTAATGGTTATAGGTTATTTTATCATGGAATTTTATACCGACTTTTTATTTGGCGGTATATTACAAGGCGGAAACAGCAACACTGTAGTTGATGATTATTTGAATGAAAATGCTGGAATTCTTATTCTTCTTGCAGTAATTTTTATCACAGTTGGCCTTTTTGCAGGACTCATTTCATTTTCATACACAGCAATCTATCTAAAACTATATTCTGAAAATGGTGGAAAGAATTTTGATAGTCAACACATAGTTCAAGTATATAAACAAAACATTGGCAAGCTCTTTATTTTTCTGCTTTGTAGTATTTTATTAGGCATACCCATAATGATTGCTATAGGAATTGGTGCATTTATTTTAATAATTACTATTATAGGTATCCTATTAACTCCTTTTTTAATTGGTGCATTTTTGCTTTTTTACAATATGACACTTATGGAATACCTTCAACATAATAGAGGCATTTGGGATAGTTTTGGATACGCATGGACACTTATGACCAAAAAGTTTTTGGCTGCTGTAGGTAGTGTAGGTCTTTTTTATTTAATGGCTTATGTGGTGCAAAATGTCATTGCTCTTATTCCTTATCTATTTGGAATGGCTAGTCTTTTTACAACTATCAATGATGGAGGAAATCCAAATCCTCAAGAAGTTGGAGGAACATTTATGGTTATTATGTTAGCTGTCTTTTTTATTACATTTTTTGTTGGCACCATATTGAATAACATTACACAACTTAATCAAGGTATTGTGTTTTACAGTCTTAAAGAAGAAAACGAAAACATCAATACTAAAAGCGTTATAGATCAAATAGGTTCTGGTGAATAGAAAAATTTATCTACATATAGCTTTATTCCTTTTTATTTGTTGTTCAATACAAGACATCCAATCTACTGCGTTTAATGTTATAAACAATGAAGTAGTAAGTGATACACTAAATATTGATACTTCAGATATTTCACCACGAAAATTTAACAACCTTAAAGAAAAATATAACGATGAAGATTTCGTGTACGAACGAACAATTGAGAAATCTGGTTGGTGGTCACGATTCAAACAATGGCTAAACGATAAAATTCAGCGCTTATTCAATATAAAAAACAAAGGACAAGCAGCAAGAGCAACTAATTTAGCAATTAAAATTGGTGGTATTATTCTCTTTTTATTGGTCATCTACTTTATTTTCAGAGCCATAATGAACAAAGAAGGGAATTGGGTTTTTGGCAAATCGTCTGACAAGAGTATTATTCCTGTTACAGATATTGAAAACAACATTCATGCGACAGATTTTATTGAGTTAATTGCTGAGGCAGAACTTAATTCTAATTACAGAATTGCTATCAGATATTATTATTTATGGTTATTAAAAAAACTTAGTACTGCAGAAATTATTCATTATGATGTTGAAAAAACGAATAATGACTACAGAAATGAAATTGAAACTCCAACAGTAAAAGAAGAGTTTGCATATACATCCTATTTGTATAACTACATTTGGTATGGTGAGTTTGATGTAAACGATGAGCAATTCAATAAGGCAAAGGGAGCATTTGTGAAATTTTTAAATTCCATAAAAGCATGAACAAAACCATAAGAATATATGTTGGTCTGCTCATCTTGCTTTTTATTGGAGCAATTGCCATTGAATTTTCAAAACCAAAACCCATAAATTGGACTAGAACCTTTAACGAAACTCACTCCATACCTTACGGCACTTTTGTACTATATAGTGAACTAACTGAACTTTTCCCAGAAAGTAAAGTACATGATATTGCTGTTTCGCCTTATGAATATCTTGATGATTATTACAATTTGGAGGATTCTACTTACTTAACTACAGGCAATTATATGCTTATTGATGATTATGCTAAAGTTGATGATGTTTCAGCACAAGAGTTATTAGATTTTGCTTCACATGGAAACACCATTTTTATGTCTAGCAATTATCTGCCTAAAAAGTTTTTAGACACTTTGGGAATAGATCTTGAAAACGACTTTGATTTTACTGGAGAAGCACAATTAAGTTTAGCAAATCCAATTTTTAAAAACGACTCAATTACTATTAGTAAAGGTTTAAGTAATATTTACTTCTCGAAATTAGACTCTTCAAAAACAACTGTTCTCGGTTATCAAAAATTCAACACTAAAGAGCATATTAACTTTATAAAAGTTAATCATGTTAACGGTGAAGTTTATTTACACTTACAACCTGTTGCATTTACAAATTTCTCCTTACTTAAGAAGGATAACAAAAAATATGCAGCTGCTATATTATCATATTTGCCAGATGACACCATTTATTTTGATTCTCGTAATAAAAAACGAACAGAACTTGGTGATTCGCCTTTACGATTTATTTTAAGCCAGCCGGCTTTAAAATGGGCTTGGCTACTTGGTTTGGTATCATTGCTCATCTTTGTTTTGTTTAATGCAAAACGAAAGCAACGTATTGTAAAAATCATAAAACCGTTAGAAAATTCAACAATTGCATTTACAAAAACCATTGGAAACCTATACTACGAAACAAAAGATCACAATAATTTAATAGATAAGAAAATTACTTATTTTTTAGAATCCATTAGAAGCAAATATTATTTAGACACTCAACTTCTAGATGATAAATTTGTGAAAAATCTATCTTTAAAATCAGGAAAAGAGCAAAGTACAACTAAAAAAACAATTAATCTTATTGTACATTTAAAAGCAAAACAATCATGTAATGAAGATGATTTGAAGCTTTTAAACAAAGCAATAGAAGACTTTTATAACAATTAAATATGGAGATTACAAACGACTCTCAGGAAGAACATTTAAACCAAGACAATCAAGAGCAAAAAGCAATTGAAAATGTACAAAATGAAGAACAACAAAAAGAAAATCTAAATTTTAAAAACCGGATTGATTTATCAGAATTACAAGCTGGTGTTGCTCTAATTAAAAACGAAATTAGCAAAGTAATTGTTGGTCAAAAAGGCATGATTGATATGCTAATAGCTTCAATTCTAGCAAATGGGCATTCATTAATTGAAGGGGTTCCAGGAGTTGCAAAAACGATTTCTGCAAAACTGTTGGCCAAATCTATTGATGTTGGATTTAGTCGTATTCAATTTACGCCAGACTTAATGCCTAGCGATATTTTAGGAACTTCTGTTTTCGATATGAAAACTTCAGAATTCGAATTTAAGCAAGGTCCTATTTTTTCTAACATGATACTTATTGATGAAATAAATCGTGCTCCAGCAAAAACCCGAGCTGCCTTGTTTGAAGTTATGGAAGAACGTCAAATCACCATTGATGGTCATAAATATGAAATGGATTTACCTTTTATTGTTTTGGCAACTCAAAATCCTATTGAGCAAGAAGGTACTTACAGACTTCCTGAAGCTCAATTAGATAGATTTTTATTCAAGATTGATATTGATTATCCAAGTTTGGACGAAGAAATTGAAATCATTAATCGTGAACATGCACTTAGAGGTGAGAATAAAACTGAAAAAATTACATCTCACTTAACAAAAGATCAAATTGCTAAATTTCAAGGTTTAGTAAATCAGATAATCGTAGAATCACACTTAGTAAAATACATTGCTGATATTGTTATAAATACTAGAAACAATCCGTTTTTATATTTAGGAGCATCACCAAGAGCATCTATAGCTATTTTAAAAGCTAGTAAGGCGTTTGCAGCTATGAATGGACGCGATTTTGTAACTCCTGAGGATATTAAACAATCTGCTGTTCCTGTGCTTCAACATCGCGTTATAGTAACACCAGAGCGTGAAATGGAAGGTGTAACTACCAAACAGATTATTAATCAAATTATTGAAGCTATAGAAATTCCGAGATAATGTTTAAAATTTTAAAACCATTTTACATACAAAATCGCTTTTTTTATGCATGCATTGCACTTATGGTGTTGTTTGTGTTCAGTTTTGTGTTTCCACGATGGTTTGTAATTATTAAACTGTTATTTCTGGTATTACTCGTTTTTACTTTACTGGATGGATTACTATTATTTACGGCAAAAAAAGGGATTAATGGTGTTAGGGTTTTGCCAGAAAAATTTTCAAATGGTGATCAAAATCCAATCAGAATTAGTGTTGAAAACTACTACACGTTTCCACTATTCATTAAAATCATTGATGAAATTCCTTTACAATTTCAAGTCCGAAATTTTAGTATTGAACGAAAACTTAATGCTTCGAGTAAAACTGAATTGCAATACGAACTGAGACCAATAGAGCGTGGAGAATATCATTTTGGAAAATTGAATATTTATGCTAATTCTGTTTTTGGATTAATTTCTAGACGGTTTAGTTTTTGTGATGATGCCATGGTACCAACCTATCCAAGTTTTATTCAATTACGTAAATACAACTTGATGGCTATTAGTAATAATTTACATCAATATGGTATTAAAAAAATTAGAAAAATTGGTCATACCATGGAGTTTGAACAAATTAAGGAATATGTTATTGGTGACGATTTAAGAACCATAAATTGGAAAGCTACTGCTAAGTCTAATCAATTAATGGTAAACCAATTTCAGGATGAAAAATCCCAACCTGTTTACGCTGTTATTGACAAAGGCCGATTAATGAAAATGCCTTTTGATGGCTTAAGCTTACTTGATTATGCAATAAATGCTGCTTTAGTAATATCCAACGTTGCCATTAAAAAACATGATAAAGCTGGTGTTTTTACCTTTTCTAAAAAAGTTGAGAATATGGTTGTGGCTGAGAAACGCACATCTCAAATGAGCTTAATTTTAGAAGGTCTTTATAATATTAAAACCGATTATTTTGAAAGTGATTTTGGTAGATTATATAGTGATGTAAGACGCAATTTAACACAACGTAGTCTTTTACTTTTATACACCAATTTTGAAACATTAGATAGTTTACATAGGCAATTACCTTATTTAAAAGGAATAGGAAAAAATCATTTGCTGGTTGTCATATTCTTTAAGAATACGGAGTTGAATAGTTTAATTGAAAACAAGGCAGAAACTATACAACAAGTGTATGACAAGGTTATTGCCGAAAAATTTGCCTTTGAAAAGCGACTCATTGTAAACGAACTCAAAAAATACGGTATCTACTCTATCCTTACAACACCTGAAAATTTAACCTTAGACACCATTAACAAATACCTAGAAATTAAAGCTAGAGGCTTACTTTAACAGTTCAGATACAAAAAATTACAGTTCGGTTAATCAAATTGTGGTACTTCGTTTTAATAATAGACTTTTACAGTATTAATCATTTAAAAAGAAACTATTATGAAAACTTTATCATTATTTATCGCACTTATTATAAGCTCAACTTTAAGCTTTGCACAAGAAACTAAAGGGCAAGATATTACTGTAACTATCGAAAATATTGCCAACAACAGAGGTCACGTTGTCATAGGGCTGCATACAGCAGATACATTTATGAAAGCGGAAGGATTACAGCAAGCAGCCACTAAAGTAAACGACGGCAAAGTTATAGTAACCTTTAAAAATGTGGCTCCAGGAAATTATGCCCTTTTAGCACTTCACGATGAAAACGATAACAATAAAATGGACTTCGAACCAAATGGTATGCCAATGGAATCTTTTGGATTATCAAACAATCCAATGTTGATGGGACCACCAGCATTTTCAGACGGAAAATTTGAAGTAGCTAATGAAAATGTAGAATTAACAATCAAGTTCTAATAAGATCAATCAATCAAAAAACAAAAAAGGAGCATGTTTTAATACATGCTCCTTTTTTCAATCAATCAAAAACTAACTATTAATCAACAGTTATACTGTTTCGTTCAACCAGGCTTTCATCATCCAAACGGTCTTTTCTTGTTCAGAAATAAAACCACTCATCATTGCATTGGTCCCTTCATCATTTGCATCTCCTGACTTATTCAAAATATCTCTTTCAATTTTTAATAGTTCTGTCAAAGAATCGACAATTAACTTAACCGCCTTACTATCTTCTGAAATATTTTTACCCACTGGCACTTTTCCATAACTCGTATAATCATCAAACGTATGTAATGGTGTTTCACCAAGTGTTAAAATACGCTCTGCTATTTCGTCTACCTTCATATTTGCATCATTATAAAGCTCTTCAAACTTTATATGCAAATTAAAAAATGCTCGCCCCTTAATATTCCAATGTATTCCTCTTAAATTTTGATAATACAGTTGAAAATTAGCTAATAATGTATTTAATTCTTTTGCTAAAATCTTAGCTTTATTAGTATCTAAACCTATGCTATTTAATGTTGACATGCCCTAATTTCTTTATTTACTACAAATTTAATCTATTAAAAAGGTGATTTGTCATAAATTTTATTGATAGTTTTTATATCTTTATAGCATAAAATTATAAACATGACTATTACACAATTATACTATGTTTTAGCAGTTGCTGAAAATCAAAACTTCACTAAAGCTGCCGAAAAATGTTTCGTTACACAACCAACGTTAAGCATGCAAATTCAGAAGCTTGAGGACCAATTAGACATTTTAATTTTTGATAGAAGTAAAAAGCCTATTGAACTCACCGAAATAGGGAAAAAAATTGTTAAGCAAGCAAAAATCATAGTTAATGAAGCAGATAGAATTAAAGATATTGTAGATCAGCAAAAAGGGTTTGTTGGTGGCGAATTTAGGTTAGGGATTATTCCTACCATTATGCCAACTTTACTACCAATGTTTTTAAAAACGTTTATAAAACGTTACCCAAAAGTAAAGTTAAAAATTGAAGAGTTAACCACTGAAGAAATCATTCAACGAATTAAAGATGGTCATTTAGACGCTGCAATTGCCACAACACCTTTAGAAAATGAAGCCATAAAAGAACGTGCTTTATTTTATGAACCGTTTGTATGTTATATACCAAAAGGGCATCGATTATCTGAAAAGAAAAAAATTGATATATCTGATCTAGAAATTGAAGATATGCTTTTGCTTGAAGATGGACATTGTTTTAGAGATGGTGTGATAAATTTATGCAAAGCCTTTAAACAACATGATGAAGATAAGTTTCAATTGGAAAGTGGCAGTATTGAAATGTTGGTGAAATTATCAAATGAAGGTTTAGGGATGACACTATTACCTTATTTACATACTTTAGATATTAAAGAGAATGAAAAACCAAATTTACATCATTTTAATGATCCAGTTCCTGCTAGAGAAGTGAGCATCATTTATCACAAAAGTGAATTAAAAATGCAAATAATTGAAGCTTTACATGACGTGATCTCTGGAATCATTAGAGGTGCCATAGCTTTTCAAAATGTTAACATTATTAGTCCATTACCAAAATAAAAAAAAGCGACTCTCGCGAGTCACTTTATATTAAGGTTTTAAATAAATTAAACATTGATTTAATTCTGGGTTCTGCTGTATTAGAGAATTAATAAAAATTTTCAACTCTTCAATTTCATAAGGTAATAAACGTTGAAGTGCCTTTTCCAGTTCTCTACAGAACAAAGTGGCATCAAAACTAACTTTTTTTAGTACAGTTTTGGTGTACTCAAACATTGCTCTTGCCATAAGTTACTTAGGGTTTATTGTTAAATAATAAAAAGTAAAAATGTTTCTATAGGCTAAAAGTTTATTATTATCTAACTCTAAATATATGAAAAAATTTGATTGAAAATTACTTTTGTGGAAATTTTAACAGCTAAAATACTTAATCAATTGCAAATCAATAGATTCTAAAAAAATACTATTAAAATCTATTATCGCCATCCAAAATATTTCCAAGTCCACCCAAAATACTACCTTCACCTCTATCCTTTCCACCACCTTTTGGTGCAGATGCTAATACTCTACCAGCTAATCTACTAAATGGTAACGATTGTATAAAAACAGTTCCAGGACCTTGAAGTTTTGCGAAGAACAAACCTTCGCCTCCAAAAACTGTATTTTTTATGCCACCAACAAACTCAATATCATAATCTATATCTTGTGTAAATCCAACAATACAACCTGTATCAACTTTTAGTATTTCTCCAGATTGCAATACTTTTTTAGACATAGTTCCACCAGCATGAACAAATGCCATTCCATCACCTTCAAGTTTTTGCATTATAAAACCTTCACCTCCAAACAAGCCCCTTCCTAGTTTTTTGCTAAATTCAATTCCAACGCTTACGCCCTTTGCTGCGCACAAGAATGCATCTTTCTGGCAAATGAATTTACCTCTAAATTCTGTTAAATCAATTGGAATAATCTTTCCTGGATAAGGTGATGCAAACGATACATTCTTTTTACCACTAAGGGTATTATAAAACGCAGTCATAAACAAACCTTCTCCTGTTAATATCCGTTTTCCAGCATTTACAATTTTGCCAAAAAACCCTTGATCAGGCTGTGAGCCATCACCAAAAATAGTTTCCATCTTAATCCCATCATCCATCATCATAAAACTTCCTGCTTCGGCAATAACACCTTCTTGTGGATCTAGTTCAATTTCCACATATTGCATTTCTTCGCCATATATTCTGTAATCAATTTCGTGTGCTGTCATTTTTATATTGTTTTTGTGTTGATTTGATTATAAGTTGTTTTATTTCAATTTTTGTTACAATTAGGTTCTAACTTTCATTGACCATGTAAAACTAAATCGTGAAACTTCTTCATTATTACTATTACTTCCCACAACATTAAGTGTTACCATTTGTCCTTCTCCAGTATTAATGGCTTTATCAATAACATCATTAACCATGTTTCCTTCGCTACATTTAAAATAGATTCTTCCAGTTGCTTTTTTTGAATAGCTAGCCTCATTCTTAACTAAAAGCATAGCAATATTTTTTTTACTTTCTTTTATTTTATTAATAATTATTGCACCTGTCGAAAGTTCTGCAGCCATTCCTTGTACAGCCCAAAATAAAGACTTAAAAGGGTTTTGATTAATCCATCTATGCCTAACTGTTGTAACGCATTTTTGAGTTTCTAATGTTTTCACTCTGACACCACACAAATATGCAGACGGTAACTTAAACATTAAAAAAGTATTGATTTTACTAGGAGTCAGGCTCATTGAAGTTATGTTTTTAACAAAAATATCAAAAATAAATGATATATCAATTTGTTAAATTTATGTTAAATTTTAGTACTTTGTATTGCATAATACCTTCTTTTAACCATATATTTGCATAGGAAACTATTATATGTTTTAAATTATGTTATCAAACCACCATAAAAATGTTGCTGCAGTTATACATTTATCTGCATTATCAAAGTTCATATTTCCATTAGGTAATTTTATTATGCCTCTAATTTTTTGGACTATGAACAAAGATAAATCTGAATTTGTAGATAAACACGGAAAACAAGCTATCAATTTTCAGTTAAGTATTTTACTTTATACCTTTTTTATCGGAGCCATAACGATACCACTATTTTTATTTGGTGTTTTAAATCATATTGATTTTCCGGAATTTTGGCAAGCTTACGATTTTGATTTTGATTTTCACCTTTCAAGTCGTGATAACTATAATGTGATTATATTTTCAATTTTAGCTGGCTTATTAGTAATTGCTGGGTTTATATTAGAAATCATTTTCATTATTATAGCAACCACTAAAGCAAATCAAGGTGAACCATATAAATACCCATTAACAATCAATTTTTTAAAATAAAAACAATCAAAAAACTAATCATCAATCATCAATCAATCAAAAAATGAACAGTTATTATAATCTTAAATTTTAATATCATGAAATCTCATCAATTTCATGCCATTAGAACAAATACAAAATGAACACATGAAGATAGAAAACACAAAAGCACAAATGCGTAAAGGCGTTTTAGAGTACTGCATACTATCAGTCTTAAAAGATGACGATGCATACGTAGCAGAAATTCTAGGCACTTTAAAAGATGCAAAGATGCTGGTTGTTGAAGGCACGATTTATCCGTTGCTTACGCGCTTAAAAAACGCAGGTCTACTCAACTATCGTTGGGAAGAATCAACATCTGGACCTCCAAGAAAATATTATGGTTTAACCGAAACAGGTAAATTATTTTTAAACGAATTAAACACCACTTGGAGCGAATTACAAAACGCAGTTAACCTAGTAACAAGACAAAAAACAACAAAAAAATGAATAAAACAGTCAATATAAATTTAGCAGGTACATTTTTTCACATAGATGAAAATGCTTACCAGAAGTTACAACGCTACCTTGAGGCTATTAAACGTTCATTTACAGACTCCCAAGGTCGAAATGAAATAATCGCTGATATTGAAACACGAATTGCCGAGCTCTTTAACGAACGCGTTGAAAATGATAAGCAAGTAGTCTCAATAAAAGAAGTTGAAGAGGTTATTACCATTATGGGACAACCAGAAGACTACATAGTAGATGAAGAAATATTTGAAGATGAGCCAAAGCGCTCTTACACATCTTCGAGAACTAGTTCTACAAGAAAACTATATAGAGATACTGAAAATGCTTATATAGGAGGCGTTTCAGCAGGTTTATCACATTATTTTGATGTAGACCCTTTATGGATTAGGATTGCATGGGTAATTCTATTTTTTGGATTTGGTACTGGGTTCCTTGTATATATCTTATTATGGATATTAATGCCAGCGGCAGAAACAACGTCAGAAAAACTGGCAATGTCGGGAAAGCCTGTTAACATTACTAATATAGAAGAAAAAGTAAAAGAAGGGTTTAGTAATGTTAAAGAAAGTTTGGATGGTGTTGCAGATAGAATTTCTAATGTTGATTATGATGGTGTTAGTGATAAAGTAAAGCATAAATCACGTTCATTCTTTGGTGCCCTTGGAAACATAATTATGTTTTTCTTTACAATTTTTGCCAAATTCATTGGTATTATCCTAATGAT
>Ga0075467_10000759_pt1 | contig 26374 bp, 22 predicted proteins | sample DEB08_DNA_9_FD_75067 | JGI IMG/M metagenome (GOLD analysis project Ga0075467, IMG submission 75067) | Aqueous microbial communities from the Delaware River and Bay under freshwater to marine salinity gradient to study organic matter... | ecosystem: Environmental > Aquatic > Marine > Coastal ... | reverse complement strand
TTGTTCGCGCCGATGGATAGCGGCGTCGATCACCTCAAGGCACTGGCGCTGGTCTCACGGACGCTGCGCGACACAGCACTTTGCGCCAAACTGCGTGCAAATTCGGATCCGGCAACCCTGCATACCCTTTTGACCGAAGGCGCGACGTCGAAAGCCGCATAGCAGGCGGCGGGTGTCAGCGCTTGTTCCAGCGCGGAAATCCAAAGTTCAGATAGTCGCGCCGATAGGCTTCCATTGTAGCCTTCTCGATCTTTCCGTCATACACGGCCTTCAAAGGGAACGGCGCATCATCAGTTGCCGCAGCGAAGGGCTGCGGTGCCGCGCCCACGGCCACCGCAAGGTCAGGCAACGTGGTGGGCAGGTCTTCTTCGCGCAAGATGTGATCGGGCAGCGTGACGTGTGCCATACCCTGCAGCACTGCGGTCTGGGTGGCCCAAGCCGGGTCCACCTTGAGCCCGGTCTGCCCGGAAAGATTGCCTTTCAGGAACTCCAGAAACGCGGCAAATGCGACTTTGTGTTCATCAGCGCCGTAGCCGGGCACCAACCCCGCCTCGGGGATCGGCAGGCCATACATCTTGCGCAAGACACGCCGCACATCGGCATAGGCGGGGCGATCATTGGGCAAGATGAACGTATTGAATACCGCATAGGTGCGCGCCACGGGATGGCGCAACACCGTAAAACTACGGTGGCCCTGATTGTCACGCATCCAGTGGCGCATGTCTTTTTGTGACATCCGGCTGCGCAGGCCATCGCGACCCACACCACCAACGGCCCCCATCCAATCGGCCACCGGGTCCACCACCGACCCCTTGATCGGCATGAACAGCAGGCCAGTTGTCGGCAGGGCAAGGAAGCCCGGCACCCCGGCGTGTCGCGGCGGTTCAAAATTTGGCGTCCCGGATAATTCAAATCGGTCCATCGCCCCGATTGCCGCAACCATTTCGTCGTAGTTTTCGACCTTTTCGCTCAACTCGCTGGGGTTTTGTTTCTTGAGCTTGTCGGACGTCGCGGCGATGGCGTGATCAGATCCCAAGAACCGGCCCAACCCGTTCAGGACGTCCACATCATTGATGTCATCATACCTGATATAAAAAGCCGTCTGCCCCGTGGTTTGCAGGCCGTGTTGCAGGACCTCTTGAAATGCCTGCAAATTCTGTAGCATTTCCAGAAACTCATCGCGGTCGAAGCGCACCGTCGCGCTGCGCTGGTGCTTCAGGTCAGACAAGCGCCACTGCCCGGTCTGCGCGGCGATCTTGCGGCTGACATAACTTTCCAGCGGGTTTCGCGTCAGGATCACCTTGGCGATACGCGGGTCGGGCAATACCCGGTCCAAGACGCGCGGGTCGTGGTCATGAAAGAACCGCAACCCTGGGGTGCCCTTGGTCTGGCTGATGATGGCGTCGAGCAGTAAAAGCGGGTTGGCCTCGCGCATAGCCATGTCGATGCCAAACATCTCGAATGTCTTGTGGTTGCCCATGAACGTGGGATTGAACACCTCTCCGAGGCAATTCAGGTCGTCGAATTGATTCAGGCTCGCCTCCAGGTAATTCGACCCGGTCCGCATCTCGGCAAACAAAACAAAGGCATCAAAACGTTTGGGCACAGGTTACCTGACCAGATAAGGGCGGCTATCGGACGTGGGCGGCTGTGCCCCCGTCGGCGTTGTCGGAAAATCACCCATGATGAACGGGTTCACCCCCTGATTCTTGAGGTTCTGAAGGAACTGACCAAACCCTTCCATGCTGGCAATGCGCGGGGCTTCCGTCAGGCGCACGGCGGTGGCTCCTCCCATGACGTCCAGAATAGACTGCAAGTTTTCCATCGGTTCTTCAACGAACTCGGCAAGTGTCCAGATGCGCACTTCTGCCCGGGTCCGAACGTGGCGAAGGGTGTTCACGAACTCCATCTCACGCTTTTGCAGGCGCGCCGCCTCGTCCCGGATGCTGGCGAAATCGCGGTTTGCAGCAAACAGCGGCACCGCCCAAGCCCCGGTGATGACAGAGATTTGCGCGTTCGCATCGGCGGCCATGAAGCTGCCGGGTCTTTGCGTGTCGCGTGGGCTGAATTGAAAGACTTGCCGCTCGCCGCGCGTATTCCAGATCAGGCTGCTGATGAAACGCTGCGGATTATAATCCCGGATCGCCGCCGAGGATGACAGGCACCCGGCATAGATGTCCTGATCGCCAGCAAAACGAGCCTTCTTGGGGTCGAAAAGGTTGCCGTGCACCCGTGTGCCCAGCCGCCGCGAGAGCCACGCTTCGAAATCCTCGAAGAGGTCATTGAAGCCCTGAAAAACCGAATACGGCGCGCAGGTTTTGCCGTTTTCCCAATCACTATTTGGGAAGCGGCTGTGCATATACAGGCCCGCCCGGCCCCGCGTCCGCCGCTCCAGCGCCTTGGCAAAAACGCGGTCGATCTTGCCCGGCGCGGGTTCCGCCATGCTTGATCCGGTATGGTTCGGGTCCAGAAATGTTTCGAACAGCCTGTTTGCCTTGGGCCATATCTTGCGTGCAACGAAGCAGTCGGACCGCTTCAGCAGATGCAGGTGATCGTCGTAGAATACGTGCGGCTTGCCCTGAAAATCGAACTTGGACAGGGTCAGTGACCGGCTTTCGATCTGGCGCGAATAGTTGCGGGCCAGCGTCTGATAATAGCTTTCGTCGGGAATCCAGACCATGCGGAAATAAGCGTCATGCTCCCTCCGGGCAGGATCTTGCAGGATCGCCGACAGGGTCTGTCGCGTCAGGCACCACCATTGCGACCCAAGATGCGGAACCACGTCTGCAGGCAGCCGCCGCTTGAAACCAACGCTTCGCTGCAGTTCCACATACCGATCAAACATGAACCTGTGGCGTTTCCAAGAAAATGGAAACCGCAGGTGGAACCGTTCGGCATTCAGCCCGTCGATCGTCCAGTCCACATCCTTGGTCGTAACGCTTTCAACGAAATCGGTCATCGGGCGCACGGCAAGGTAGTCGCGCAGTTCCTCAACTGGGCGCAACGGCAGGCAAGATCCGCTGGCCAGATACACGTGCCGCACGCTTGGAAACTGGGCCAGCATCAGTTCTGACGCTGTTTGTGACGCGGCGACCAATGACCACGTCCCCCATTCGCAACGATGGCGTCTGGAAAACCTGATATTTTCCAAGTCGGACAGTGCCTTTTGCAGGCCTTCAAACTCCGGTCGGGAAACGGCCTTGTCGACGTGGATGACGACGGGGCAATCGCGTTCGGCCCAATGTCGTGCAACCTGCGCCGCGCGGTGCAGGGCGGTGTGGCACAACATGACAAAACCGACCGTGCTCATGCCCAGTTTCCCTTGGACATCAGGCCCAGAATCTCCAGCTGCCGCCAGTTTATGTAGCGTTCAGACCACTTGGTCCAGAAATCCAGATCGGTGTGCAGTCCCTCATGATAGGCGCGATATTCTGCACTGTTGGCGTAATGCTGGCGCCGTTCCAGTTCCTCGGCGGCCTTGGCGGTGAAGGTGTCGATGAATTTGGCATGAAGCAGAATGCCCGACGTCTTTTCGCCCCCCCATTCATCGTAAACGAGGTTCAGACCACGCGGCAGCAGCATATGGGTGGAACTGGCAAAGCAGAATGATTTGTCCCATTTTATCAATGGGATCTTGTTCAACGCGGGGGCGCGATCCGGTTTCTCGGCGAAGAAGGAACGGGCGCGGGGGCCGCCTTGAATCCACAGGTTCCCGAACTGCCAGTTCCGCTCGATCGTGTAATTTCCGGCATCGAACCAGCAGGCAATCTCGAACGGATCCCGCCCGGCGCTATAGGGCTGCGCACTGATCGGTCCTTTGGGGTACATGTCCAGCAGCATCGCGCCAAACGACCTGACCGATGATGCGTCCAGCCAATCGGTCAATGCGGGAATGGGCCGGGTATCGCAGAACGGGTAGACAAGAAATTCGTCGGGGTCGACCACCAGGCACCAATGTCCGTGGCCGTGGCGACGCAACAAGTGGTTGACCCAGTCCATTCCAAATCGGGACCGCTTGTAACTGGTTTCGGTTGTCCAGACCGAACAATCGACCTGCTCGGCCAGAAATTCGCGGGTGCCGTCGTCGCTGTCATTGTCGACGAAAAGAAAATGGCTGATCCCCTTGGTCCGGTAATACTCGAGGAAAAACGGCAGGCGCACCCGCTCATTGCGCAGAGTAACGAAACACAAGGCGTCAGACGGTTTGATCTTGGCGGTTCGGTCAACCACTTCCAGCAGACTCCGCCCCTTGCGCCATGCACGCACAAGGAACTTCTTTCGCCTCAGGCGTAGCCCGTAGCGCTCCACCGCCCTCATTTACTGCCCTTCACGTTCGACCCGCTGTATTAAGCAACGCCGCCTCAACGGTTTCAAAATGCCTTTGCCAACTTGGTAGCCGGGCTTTCGCCGACGCTGGCAACGGCAACTTGCCATCAATAGCTTGCTTTATTGTTTCCGCCCAAGAGTAAGCATCGTCAGGCTGCAGGTAAACGGCGCAATCGCCAAAAACCTCTCTTATGACAGGCAGATCGCTGCAAATCGCCATGGTGCCCAGCGCTGCGGCCTCCAGCGGGGGAAGGCCAAAGCCCTCTGCCAGCGTTGGAAACAGCAGAGCATTCGCCTTGGACAGCAGATCGGCGGCGTCCCGGTCATCCAGTGCCCCGTGTTCAAATATGGCCGTCCCGCGCAGGGGATGAGCCTGAAGCCGCGCGGCAAGCGCGTCAATGCGCCAACCGCGATGTCCGATAATATGCAGCGCGGGCATTTCCGACTCTGGCAGATCGCGCGCCAACATCTCCCATACGTCCAGCAGGAGCGCGTGATTTTTCCGCGGCTCGATCGTGCCAATGGCCACGAAAAGGCGCGGGTCTTTCACGGTCGACGCAGGCGGAGCAACATCCAAACCCAGATGTGCGGTGATCAGCGGAGGGCCACCGTTCCAGTGATCACCCAAAGCAGCAGCCGTATCATGTGAATTGCAGATGATCAGATCCGCATACGTACGCACCCGGTCCAACATATCGGCAAAGCGCGCAGGCTGACCGGGAGCCGCGAAGGCAGGGTGGGTGATCGGGATAAGATCATGGATCATTACGGCAATGCGGGCTTGGGGGTGGGCACCCCACGCCGCAAGCGTTCGAGCGCCAAGGTTGCTTAGACCCACGTTCAGGTAGGTGGTCGGCCCCGCCTTCAAGGATCGCAGCAGCCGTGGCAGGCTGCGGCGTGTGCACCGACCCAGCGCAAAGGGCCGCAAAGCGGCCTCGGCTCGGTGGCGCCGATTGTTCCCCCGCCCCAACAGACGTGAAATCAGATCTGCCCGCCCCGGCTTGGCACGCCCCTCGGCCAGCGCAAGAAGTTGCGCGCCGCCATCGGGACCAAGCAGAAGATAGCCCCGCGTGGTCCGGCACAGCAGCCGCAGGCCCGGACCGGACATCAGGTAATGGCGCAGATATGCTGCCTCGACCCGGTCAACGCCCGTCATGGCCCCGCGACCAACGCGTGACAAAAGGCGTGTGACATCGAGGCAGATGGTCATGGACGCAACCAAGCGCGGCCCTTCTATTGGGCTGCCGCGCGCGAGGACATCAGATCAACCAGAAACTCGGTGAATTCGTCCTTCAGGTCGGGCCGCGCCATGCCAAACGCCACGGTCGCCTGCAGGAACCCTGCCTTTGATCCACAATCAAATCGCTGACCGCGGAACCGATACCCATAGACGTTGTCCGACTGTTCGATCTCGAGCGCGATGGCATCGGTCAACTGCACCTCACCCCCGGCGCCCGATTTGATCTTGTGCAGGTTATCCATGATCTCGGGCGTCAGGATATAACGCCCGATAACAGCAAGGTTCGATGGTGCGGTGCCGAGCGCAGGCTTTTCGACCATGCCTTTAACCGACACGACCGAACCCATGTCTTCCTTGATATCCAGCACCCCGTAGGCCGAGGTCTTTTCGGCCGGCACTTCCATGGCGGCAACCATGTTGCCCCCCGTTTCGGCATGCGCTTCGACCATCTGTTGCAGGCAAGGCACCTCTGCCGCGATAACGTCATCGGGCAAGATCACGGCAAAGGGTTCGTCGGACAGCAACCGCCGCGCGCACCAAACGGCATGCCCCAGACCCAACGCCTTGTGCTGGCGGATATAGGCAATCGCGCCGCTATCCATGTTTGTGGCCTTCAGCGCCTCCAGCAATTCGGTCTTGCCCTTCTTGCGCAGGGCGTTTTCCAACTCGGGCGCGTGATCGAAGTAATCCTCCAGCGCGGATTTCCCGCGCGAGGTGACAAAGATGAAGTCCCGAATACCGGCAGCGCGCGCCTCGTCGATGGCGTATTGGATCAACGGTCGATCAACCAACGTCATGATTTCCTTGGGAACTGATTTCGTTGCCGGCAAAAACCGGGTGCCCAAGCCCGCTACTGGAAAGATGGCCTTGGTAACGCGCTTCTTCATGACAGCCCCTTAAAATGTAACTTCGGCGCCCGCCGACATGTTCGTATCTGCTTACACGAACTCTATTTACTGAATTGTAGCGAAAATTCCGATCAAACAAAACGGCGAATTCACGAAACGTTCGGCCCCCGCACAGGGGCGACGCGCGCTACCTCAGCCTCTATTCGGGCGGCGCGCCGCCAGTATTGGAAGCGCTTGCCGCTACGTTCGGCTGGCCCGAACAACCCGCCTCGCTGGACCCAGATGCCCGGAGCGATGAATTCCACCGTGTGCTTGCGTGGCGTCGGGGCAAACAGGAAAACGCTCACCGTGTGGCCCGCCAGCGCCAGCGCTTCGGCCTCGTACATCAAGACACGTTCATCCCCGGCCCGACCAGCCAGCACCTTTGGCGGCAAAGGTGTTGTCGTGCGAAGGGGTTGAAAATTCCCGGCCATGGGGGCCGGTGATGACCCGAAATCGCGGGTACGCCCAATGGCGATGCCCGCCATCAACCCCTCCATCAGCTCACGCATGGTTTCGGTCGTCAGCTTGCGCCGTCGCGCAAGCCGCATAAGCCGCCGTCGCTGATTACCGACCAATTGATCCAGCGCGCCGTCAACCGCTTTGGGCGGGGCATGTTTGCGCAGGAACACGGCAGTTGACGCACCAATGTCATGCAGGCTGAGCGGAAGCCGATCGGCGGTCCGCCGGACGCTGGCTGCGAAGCCATGATGCACCGTCGCAAGGGGCGCATAGGCGGCACGCGCGATGCGCCGTGCCAAATCAGTGTCGTCCATGTAAAAGGCGAACGCAGGGTCAAAACCGCCGATCCGAGAGAAAACATCGCGTCGAACCGCAAAATTGGTGCCGTTCAACTTCAATCTCTCACCATCGGGCAAGACAGGGGTCATTACCGCCGTTGGCATTGGCAACGGCCTGTCCCGCCCCAAGCCATCCACCGCCTGCGCACCCCATTGGACCGAGATGCCATTTCGCCCCAGAACCGTGCCCGTCACGGCATCCGCGCCGGTCTGATCCAGCGCGTCCAACAATCGTATTGCCCACGTCGGTTCCGCCACCGCATCATCATCAATGAAGGCAACCACATCGCCTGCAGCCATCGCCAGCCCAGCATTTCGCGCGGCCGAGATGTTCGGTTCCACCTGTTCGGCCTGTTTGATCCGGTCCACAAATGGCAACGTGGCAATCGCGTCCAGCCCCGCTGCGTCTGCGATCACTACAACCTCAGCCGGAGGGCCGAGAAGTTGGTTCAGCCCCCAAAGACACCGCACCAAAGCCCGGGGCCGCCCGTGGCTGACCACGATGACACTCAGGCGTTCGGGCATCAGGGTTGCGCCATTTCGGCCAACATCGCCTCGATGCGGGGGATGTCCTCGGGGTTGTTGAGTTCCCAGAATTTGCGCCCCTTGCCCTCAACCTCGACACACAGCACCTTGTGCCCCGCCTCGAGGAACCGCAACTGCTCGAGGCCCTCCAAGGTCTCAAGCGGGCCGATCGGCCAACCGGGATATGCCCGCAAGGCCCATGGCCTGTAGGCATATACGCCCACATGATGAAACACGGGCGTCGGCGCTTCGGGGGCATAACTGCGCGCGGTAAACGGGATCACCTCTTTCGAAAAATAAAGTGCCCGCCGCATACTGTCCGTCACGGCAGTTGTTCCGCCCACACGCCCGGCAGCCCGATCCGCCTTCAACGCGGCAAGCGTTTCACCGTCACATCGCAGAATTGGCGTGGCAAGGGCCGCCTGACTGTCATTGCGCAAGCCGGCGATCAGATCTTCCAGAAACCACGATGGCGTCAGCGGGGCGTCGCCTTGCAGGTTCACGACCATCTCAACATCGTCACCCAAGAGGCCCAGCGCTTCGGCACAACGATCAGTGCCGTTAAAGCAGTCTTCCGATGTCATCAGAACGTCGGCGCCGAATTCACGGGCCGCACGGGCGATCCGGTCATCGTCTGTCGCGACGAAAACGGCATCAAATCCCTGAACCCCTTGGGCGGCAAGCCAGCTCCGCTCGATCAGGCTGCGGCTTTCGCCTGTGGCACCGCGTAACATCGCCAATGGTTTGCCCGGATAGCGGGTGGAGGCATAGCGGGCCGGGATGATGCAAACAACGCTCATGCCGGCACCAACACGACACCGGGCGCATGCGCGATGAAGAACCCATTGGCAAAACCCGGTTTGCCGTAGGTGAATGGCTGGTGATCCTCAAACCGGACCATCTGCCCACCGGCACCGCGCAGCACCGCGTCACCGGCAGCGGTATCCCATTCCATCGTGCGGCCCAGTCGCGGATAAAGATCGGCCTCGCCCGTGGCGATCAAACAGAACTTCAGCGAAGATCCCGCGCTTTTCATGTCCCGGACCGCATATTTGCCGATATATTCATCTGTTGCCGCATCCCGGTGTGATTTGGACGCGACCACCAGCAGGGCGTCATTGTCCGGGGTCGACACCCTGATTGGCTGCGTTTCACCCATTGCATCGGGCGCAAACGCGCCGGTCTCCTCCACGGCCTGCCCGGTTGCATCGGTATAGAACAGCCGCCCGATAGCGGGCGCAAAAACCACACCGCGCACGGGAATACCGTCTTGTACCAACGCGATGTTCACCGTGAAATCACCTCGTCGCTGAATGAACTCCTTGGTGCCATCCAATGGATCTACAATGATGAACTCCGAGGCCGTTTCGCCATGACTGTCGGCCTGCTCCTCGGTGACAAGCGCGATGTCAGGGAAGGCATCCCGCAGTCCTTGGGAGATCAGTGCGTCGGCCGCTTCATCCGCCGCGGTCACCGGGCTGTCGTCAGATTTGATTTTCACGTCGAAATCTTCAGCCTCGTAGATCTCCATGATCCGCGCGCCCGCCAAAATGGCCAGCCTGCGAAATTCCTGCATCACCTTTTCATGGTCCAACTCGGGCCCTCACTGTGTCTTGATTGATCGTTTATCTATTTGGGGTTATCATCATCCGCATGGCTTTCGGCAAGGGTGACCCGCAATAAGATGGGCGCCCGTCGCGGCCATTAAGGGCCTGAGCAGGCAAAGGCGTAGTCACATGTTTGAAGCACGGCGCAACAGGTCGACAATCGGGCTGATGTTCTCGCTGGCCGAGGTCATGTACGTCAGCACGGTGCGCAAAGTACGCCAATCACATGGAAATGCGGTTCTGTCTATTGGACTTAGCCTGTTCCAATCGGCGCTTTTCCTGGCTGCCTTCTATTTCATGTTCAGCTTCATGGGCACCCGGACTGCGGCGATCCGTGGCAGTTTCCTGCTCTATCTGATGTCGGGGATCTTTCTGTATCTGACGCACATCCAGACGGTTCGCTCCGTCATGAATGCGGAAAGTTCAACATCCGCCATGATGCAGCACGCGCCGATGAACACGATGGTGGGCATCGTTTCTGCGGCGGCATCCACCCTTTACGTCCAAACCCTGTCTCTGCTTGTGATGCTGTTTGTCATGCACACAGCGCTTGAGCCGATCGAGATCCATCGCTGGGCGCCCGCATTTCTCATGTACATTCTGGCATGGTTTTCCGGTATCGGCGTCGGCCTTGTGTTCATGGCGCTGAAGCCGTGGATACCCGATGTGATGGGCATCGTGCAGATGGTCTATATCCGCGCCAACATGATCGCATCAGGCAAGATGTTCGTGGCAAACATGCTGCCGAACTTCATGGTTCATCTGTTCGCGTGGAACCCGCTGTTTCACGCCATCGACCAAGGGCGCGGCTTCATCTTCGTGAACTATTTCCCACACAACACCAATTGGCAGTACCCGCTATATTTTTCGCTGGTCTTCATTCTGTTGGGGCTGATGGGCGATTTCTATACACGCAAACGGGCATCGGCGTCATGGGGCGCGACGCGCTAGGTGACAACGCGCAGCGTCAGGTTGATTCGTCCCCCCTTGGGCAGCAGACTGGACGATCCGGGGCGCAGCCTGTCGACCCCGTGATAGGCAAGCCGCGCATCGCCACCCATCACGGCGACATCGCCAGACTGCAGCCAGATAGATTGCGTCTTGCCACCGCGGATAACACCGCCCACCCGAAACAGCGCATCATCCCCCAACGAGATGGAAACAACCGGCATCGCGAAATCCGCTTCGTCTCTGTCTTGGTGCATACCCATGCGAGCGGCCGTATCGTAAAAATTGACTAAGCAGCATTCTGGCAACCTTTCGACCCCGCTTAGGCCGCGCCACACGGCCAGCACGCTTTCAGGAATTGCCGGCCAGGCCAGCCCACTGGGGTGTTCCCGCGCATAGCGATAGCCGCCCCTGTCGGCGATCCAGCCAAATTCCCCCGCCGCCGTCATCCGAACCGACATTGGCAAGCCTCGTTTCGTCTGAGGCACAAAGAGTGGCGCGGCCGACACCACTTGCCGCAAATCCGAGACCAGTTCCGCCTGAGCCAAGGCGCTCAGATACCCTTTGTGGATGTTCACGCCGGCCAGATTCACGGCACCCCGAGGCATTTCCATGATTTTCCTTCGCTTTCGACGCTCACGTGTGGCTTGCAGGGGTATATCCCCCTCCTTATATAACCCCCGAAGCTGGATGGGGCGTGCTCTCCATTCTATTTAACCGGTGGGCTGGGGGCCGAATGTGGACCCGCCACACCAGATCGCCTAATGAAAGGGACCTAATCGATATGGCCAAAGTGATCGGTATCGACCTCGGCACCACGAACTCCTGCGTCGCCATCATGGATGGCTCGCAGCCGCGCGTCATTGAAAACGCCGAGGGCGCGCGCACAACTCCTTCGATCGTCGGCTACACAGACGACGAACGCCTTGTTGGACAGGCTGCCAAGCGGCAGGCCGTAACCAACCCGGAAAACACGATTTTCGCGGTCAAGCGTCTGGTCGGTCGTCGTGTGACCGATGCAGAGGTTGAGAAGGACCGGAAGCTTGTCCCCTATAACATCATCGACGGTGGCAATGGCGACGCATGGGTAGAAGTGAAGGGTGAGAAATACTCCCCCTCGCAGGTTTCTGCCCTGATCCTTCAGAAGATGAAGGAAACCGCCGAGAGCTACCTTGGCGAAGATGTGACACAAGCCGTCATTACCGTGCCCGCCTACTTCAACGACGCCCAGCGTCAGGCGACCAAGGACGCCGGCAAGATCGCTGGCCTTGAAGTGTTGCGCATCATCAACGAGCCGACAGCGGCCGCGCTGGCCTATGGTCTGGACAAAAAAGACAACAAGACCATCGCCGTTTATGACCTTGGCGGCGGCACCTTCGATATCACCATTCTGGAAATCGACGACGGCCTGTTCGAAGTGAAATCCACCAACGGCGATACGTTTCTGGGTGGCGAAGACTTTGACATGCGCATCGTCAACTATCTGGCTGACGAGTTCAAAAAGGAAAACAGTGTCGATCTGACGAAAGACAAGATGGCCCTCCAGCGCCTGAAAGAAGCCGCTGAGAAAGCCAAGATCGAACTTTCCTCTTCATCTCAGACCGAAATCAACCAGCCGTTCATCTCGATGGGCGCCAACGGTCAGCCGCTTCACATGGTCATGAAACTGACCCGCGCCAAGCTGGAAAGCTTGGTGGGCGATCTGATCAAGGCCTCGATGAAACCTTGCGCCGCCGCATTGAAAGATGCCGGTTTGTCCAAGGGCGATATCGATGAGGTTGTTCTGGTCGGCGGGATGACCCGGATGCCAAAGGTGATCGAGGAAGTGACCAACTTCTTCGGTAAAGAGCCCCACAAGGGTGTGAACCCCGATGAGGTCGTTGCCTTGGGCGCCGCAATTCAAGCCGGCGTTCTGCAGGGTGATGTGAAAGACGTCGTGCTGCTTGACGTTACCCCTCTGTCTCTGGGCATCGAAACGCTTGGCGGCGTCTTTACCCGGTTGATCGACCGCAACACCACGATCCCGACGAAAAAGTCGCAGATCTTTTCGACTGCGGAAGACAACCAGAATGCCGTGACGATCCGGGTGTTCCAAGGTGAGCGTGAAATGGCGACCGACAACAAGATGTTGGGCCAGTTCAACCTTGAAAACATTCCGCCCGCACCGCGTGGGCTGCCGCAGATCGAAGTGACCTTCGACATTGACGCCAACGGCATCGTGTCGGTCGGCGCAAGGGACAAGGGCACCGGCAAGGAACAGCAGATCACGATCCAAGCGTCTGGCGGTCTGACCGATGATGACATCGAGCGCATGGTGAAGGAAGCCGAGGAAAACGCGGACGCAGACAAGGCCCGCAAGGAATTGGTCGAAGCCAAGAATCAGGCCGAAAGCCTGATCCATTCGACCAAGAAGTCCTTGGAAGAGCATGGAGAAAAGGTGGACCCGTCCACCGTTGAAGTGATCGAGTTGGCCGTGAAGGCGCTTGAAGAGCAGATGGAGTCCGAGGACGCCGGGAAAATCAAATCCGGCATCCAGAATGTCACCGAGGCATCGATGCGTCTGGGAGAAGCGATCTACAAGGCCTCTGCCGAACAAGCCGAAGCTGGGGAGCGCGAAGGCGAACCAGGCGGTGTGGACGATGATATCGTCGATGCGGACTTCGAAGACCTCGACGACGATCGCAAACGCTCCTAAGCGCGTTATCTGACCCAAAGCGGCCGGCCAGGGGGAACCTTGGCCGGTTCGCGCGTTTCAAGAGGGCGACCTGACCATGGCAAAGCGGGATTATTACGAGGTGCTTGGCGTCAAGAAAGGCGCCACGCCCGAAGAGATAAAGAAAGCCTATCGCACCAAAGCAAAAGAGCTTCATCCCGATCGCAACGGCGACAATCCTAACGCCGAGTCGATGTTCAAAGAGGCGAACGAGGCGCATGACGTCCTGAAGGACCCCGAGAAGAAGGCCGCTTATGACCGGTTCGGTCACGCCGCCTTTGACGGCGGCATGGCGGGCGGGCCGCGGGCTGGTGGCTTTGGCGGGGGTCAGGGCCAAGGCGATTTCGCCAGCGCCTTTTCTGACGTTTTCGAGGACCTTTTTGGCGACTTCATGGGTGGCGGCGGCCGTCAAGCAGGCGGGCGCAATCGGGCGTCTCGTGGTTCAGATCTTCGGTACAACCTCCGAATTAATCTGGAAGACGCCTATTCGGGGCTCCAGAAATCCATTTCCGTACCGACCTCGGTCGCTTGCGATAACTGTAGCGGCACCGGGTCAGAGGCGGGGGCCGAGCCTGTCACGTGTCCAACCTGCTCGGGCATGGGCAAGGTGAGGGCGCAACAGGGATTCTTTACGGTTGAGCGGACCTGTCCGACATGTGGCGGTATGGGTCAGATCGTCAAGAACCCGTGCAACCAATGCGGTGGCGCAGGCCGAAAGCAAAAAGATCGCCAGTTGAACGTCAATATTCCCGCTGGGGTTGAAACCGGAACCCGCATCCGGTTGTCCGGCGAAGGTGAAGCGGGGCTGCGTGGTGGTCCGGCGGGCGATCTTTATATCTTTATTGAAGTGGCGGATCATCCGCTGTTCCAGCGTGACGGGATCGACCTGTTTTGCCGCGTTCCGGTATCGATGGCATCCGCCGCTTTGGGCGGTGAAATCGAGGTTCCCACAATTGATGGCGGTCGGTCGCGTGTGCGGGTTCCCGAAGGGTCCCAATCAGGGCGGCAAATGCGTCTTCGCAGCAAAGGCATGCCTGCTTTGCGCGGCCCAGGTCAGGGCGATATGTATATCGAACTGGCTGTGGAAACCCCAGTCAAGCTGACGGCACGGCAAAAAGAACTGCTGCGTGAGTTCGAAGATTCCTGTGCACAGTCGAACAATCCGAATGCATCCGGTTTTTTTGACAAGGTCAAAAGCTTCTGGGACGGCATGAAGGGGTAGCGCCGCAGATCTCTGCGCAGCTATTTACCCCTTCATCCCAAAAGCATCAGGCCCTTTTCACCGACCGATCTCGCAGGCGGCCATCACTGCCATGTTGAGGATATCGTTCGCCGTCGAGACTGACGAGGCGATCTGAACCGGTCTTTCCAATCCTGTCAGGATCGGCCCGATCACGATGGCACCGGCCATTTCCTGCATCAGCTTCACCGAGATTGACGCCGAATGCCGCGCGGGCACGACCAGCACGTTTGCTGGCCCAGTCAAGCGATTGAACGGGTATTGTGCACGCACCTCAGCGTTCAGCGCCACATCCACCGTCATCTCGCCATCATACTCGAAATCAACGCCCCTCTCGTCCAGCACCTTTGGGGCCTGATGCATCTTTTCGGCGCGCTCGGACACGGGATACCCGAATGTCGAAAAGCTGACGAAGGCCACCCTTGGTTCAAGTCCAAGGTCGCGCGCAACGCCAGCGCCGCGCTCCGCGATCAGCGCCAGATCTTCGGCGTCCGGCCATTCATGCACCAGCGTATCTGCAATCAAGACAATCCTGCCCTTGTTCAACAGGGCCGTTACACCGACAGCGCCGTCCTTGGCTTGGACATCGAAGACTTTGCCAATCAGTTCAAGAACATGCGCCGATTTTCGCGTGGCGCCGGTAACCAGCCCATCCCCATGCCCATGCGCAAGCATCAGCGATGAAAAGACATGTCTATCGCGCGAGGCGAGACGATGAATGTCCTGCACATCATGGCCTTGCCGTTGAAGCCGCCGATAAAGGAATTCCTTGTAGGTATCCAAATGCTCGGTGTTGGCGGCGTTCACCACCTCCAACTCCTTGACCGCATCGCCCAAGCCCGCAGCTTCCAGCTTTTGGCGCACATCGTTTTCGCGCCCCACCACCAGCGCCTTGCCCAGACCGTTGCGCTGATAAGCTACGGCGGCGCGCAGCACCCGGACATCATCGCCTTCAGCAAAAATCATCCGCGCCTGCGCGTTCTTTGCCCGCGCATAGATGCCTTGAAGAATGGAGCTCGTCGGATCCATTCGCGCCTGAAGCGCCTGCGCGTACCCTTCAAGATCGATGATGGGCCGCCGTGAGACGCCCGTATCCATCCCCGCACGCGCCACGGCTGGCGGAATCATATAGATCAGGCGCGGATCAAATGGCGTCGGGATGATATAATCCCGTCCAAAACTCAGCTTGCGGCCATAGGCCATCGCAACCTCGTCAGGCACATCCTCTCGGGCCAAGGCGGCAAGCGCCTCGGCGCAGGCGATCTTCATCTCGTCGTTGATGGCGCGGGCATGAACATCCAGTGCGCCCCGGAAAAGATAAGGAAAGCCCAAGACGTTATTGACCTGATTGGGGTAATCTGACCGACCGGTGGCCACGATGGCATCCTCGCGCACTGCGTGCGCCTCTTCCGGCGTGATTTCGGGGTCTGGATTGGCCATGGCGAAAATAACAGGGTCGCTTGCCATGGATTTCACCATCTCAGGCGTGACAGCGCCCTTGACCGAAACACCCAGAAAAACATCAGCGCCAATCATGGCTTCCTCTAGGGTGCGCATGTCTGTTTTCACGGCATGCGCTGACTTCCATTGGTTCATTCCGACGGTGCGGCCCTGATAAATGACGCCCTTGGTATCGCACATGATGCAGTTTTCGTGCCGCGCGCCCATGGTCTTCAACAGCTCCAGACAGGCGATCCCCGCTGCGCCAGCGCCATTCAGCACAATCCTTACATCTTCGATCTTCTTACCAGAAAGATGGAGCGCGTTGATCAGCCCGGCGGCACAAATTACCGCCGTACCGTGCTGGTCGTCATGGAACACCGGGATATCCATCAGCTCTTTCAGCTGCTGTTCAATCATGAAGCATTCCGGTGCCTTGATATCCTCAAGGTTGATCCCGCCAAATGATGGGCCCATCAGTTTGACCGCGTTGACGAACTCGCTCACGTCTTCGGTGTCCAACTCGATATCGATGGAATTGATGTCGGCGAACCGCTTGAACAGAACCGCTTTGCCTTCCATCACCGGCTTGGATGCCAAAGCGCCAAGGTTTCCCAAGCCCAGAACAGCAGTGCCATTCGAGATCACGGCAACCATGTTGCCCTTTGTCGTGTAATCGTAGGCCGCTTCCGGGTTTTCGGCGATCACCTCGCACGGCACCGCGACCCCGGGGGAATAGGCAAGGCTGAGATCGCGCTGTGTGGTCATCCGGGTGGATGCCTGAATATCGATCTTTCCGGGACGCGGCTCAAGATGATAGGCCAACGCCTCTTCTCGCGTGACTTTCGGAGTATTTGCCATAAGCGTTAGCCCTTCCTGAATCCTTCATGCGTTTTAGCGACAAGACCAAAGGCCCACAACTCATGGCTTTAATCCCCTCACGCGGGTCAGTAGGCTGCAACTTGCGGAACCGGGGGGATGCATGACAGCGCAAGCAACGCCGATGATGGTGCAATACCTTGAAATCAAAGCGCAATACCGAGATGCTCTTTTGTTTTATCGGATGGGCGACTTCTACGAGATGTTCTTTGACGACGCTGTGGCGGCGGCGGCGGCATTGGATATCGCCCTGACCAAACGCGGGAAGCATGATGGCGATGACATTCCCATGTGTGGCGTTCCCGCACACGCATCCGAGAACTATCTGCTGACATTGATCCGCAAGGGGTTTCGGGTGGCCGTTTGCGAGCAGATGGAAGACCCTGCGGAGGCGAAAAAGCGTGGGTCCAAGTCCGTGGTCCGACGTGATGTCGTGCGACTTGTTACGCCCGGCACCTTGACCGAAGACAGCTTGCTTGACGCCCGGCGCCATAATTTCCTTGCTGCCTATGCAGAGGTGCGGGGCGAAGGGGCGCTTGCTTGGACGGATATTTCTACCGGCGCCTTTCATGTGATCGACTGCCCGCCCGTCAGGCTGGGCCCCGAGTTGGCGCGATTAGCGCCAAGAGAGGTCATCATATCGGACGGCCTCGACCGTGATGGGGTCAACGTCATCGACGAAATGGGCGCAGCCATTGCACCGTTATCACCGGCCAGTTTTGACAGCACATCGGCCGAAACGCGGTTGCAGCGGCTATTTCAGGTGCAGTCACTGGATGCTTTTGGCAGTTTCACGCGTCCCGACATTTCGGCCATGGGAGCGATCGTCGATTATCTGGAATTGACCCAGAAGGGGAACTTGCCGCTTCTGCGTCCGCCGGTGAAGCAGCTTGCAGGCGGGTTAATGCAGATTGATGCGGCGACCCGGCGCAACCTTGAACTGACCCAAAGCTTGTCTGGCGGGCGGGCAAACAGCCTTCTTTCAGTCATCGACCGCACCGCAACCGCAGGCGGTGGCCGTTTGCTGGAGCGGCGGCTTTCCAGCCCGTCAAGACATCTGGGTTTGATCCAAAGTCGCCATGACGCGGTATCGTTTTTTGTGTCTGAACCGCATGTTAGAGAGTTTCTGAGAGATGAGCTTCGCAAGGTACCCGACCTTGACCGGGCTCTTTCGCGTCTTGCGCTTGATCGCGGCGGGCCGCGAGATCTGGCCGCTATTCGGAACGGATTGGAGCAGGCGACAAAGATCGCCCAAGGACTGGCAGCGCTTGATGCACCGGAACTTGTCGCACACACCAGACAGGCGTTGACGGGGCATAAGGCCGTGATTGACCTTCTGAATGAAGCATTGATTGCTGAGCCGCCGCTACTGACCCGTGACGGTGGATTTGTCGCAAGTGGATACAACGAAGATCTTGACGAGGCGCGGAAACTCCGCGACGAGGGCCGCGGCGTCGTGGCTGCGATGCAAGCGGAATTTATCGAGGCGACAGGGGTCGCCACGCTGAAGATAAAGCACAACAACGTCTTGGGTTACTTCATCGAGACAACGGCCACCCATGCCCAGAAAATGCTGTCGCCCCCCTTGTCTGAGAAGTTCATTCATCGGCAAACGACGGCGAACGCGGTCCGCTTTACGACTGTTGAGCTATCTGAGTTGGAAACGAAGATCCTAAATGCTGGGAATCGCGCGCTAGAGATCGAAAAGACGCTGTTTGAGACGCTTCGCCACGCGGTATTGCACGCGAATGACCCAATCGGGCAGGCCGCACAAGCGCTGGCAGAGCTGGATCTGAACGCATCGCTGGCCGCTCTGGCTACCCAACACGATTGGGTGCGCCCGGAAATGGACGGAGGCCGCAGCTTCATGATCGAAGGTGGTCGGCATCCGGTCGTGCAGGCCGCCCTGACGAAATCTGGCGCTCCGTTCATCGCGAACGATTGCAGGCTTTCAGCGGATGGAAGCGACCCGGCCATCACGCTGCTCACGGGTCCGAACATGGCCGGCAAATCCACCTTTCTTCGGCAAAACGCGCTGATGGCGATTTTGGCACAATCCGGCAGCTTTGTGCCTGCGCGGGCTGCAAAAATTGGGGTCGTCAGTCAGGTCTTCAGCCGGGTGGGTGCCTCGGACGATCTGGCGCGCGGACGTTCGACCTTCATGGTTGAAATGGTCGAGACCGCAACCATCCTGAATCAGGCGGACGATCGGGCGCTGGTCATTCTGGATGAGATCGGACGCGGCACGGCCACCTATGATGGTTTGTCAATTGCATGGGCGACGTTGGAACACCTGCATGACGTCAATCGCTGTCGTGCCCTGTTCGCCACCCATTATCATGAGATGACGGCGCTTGCTGGTCGGCTGGAGGGGCTGAAGAACGCGACGATGGCGGTCAAGGAGTGGGAGGGTGATGTTATTTTCCTGCATGAGGTCCGTGAGGGGGCCGCTGACCGATCCTATGGTGTCCAGGTGGCAAAGCTGGCCGGATTGCCTGCCGCCGTCATCAAGCGCGCCCAAGCCGTGTTGGAAGCCCTCGAAAAGGGAGAGCGGGAAGGTGGCCAGAGACAGAAGGCCCTGATTGATGATTTGCCGCTGTTTGCCGCAGCGCCAGCTGTGCCCATACAAAAAACCGCCCCATCCGTGGTGGAGGAGCGGTTGAAAGCAATTCATCCCGATGAATTGACGGCGCGGGAGGCCCTTCAGCTTATCTATGATCTGAAGGGCGTCATGGGCGAATGATCACCCCGGGGTGGACGACACGCCAACTTGGGCGGGACGCAACAACCGGTCATGCAACATGAAACCCTCGGCCATAATCTGAATGATCTCGCCGGACTTGGTCCCAGGGACCGGAGCCTCGAACATCGCCTGATGTTGTTGTGGGTCGAACGTATCGCCAACTTCCGGCACAATCGGGGTGACGCCGTGTTTGGAAAACACGTTCAGCAATTCGCGAAGTGTCAGCTCCACCCCTTCAATCACGCCGCCCGCCGCCGAGCGTTGCTCTTGTCCGGCAGCGTCGAGAGCGCGACGCAGGTTATCGTACACCGGCAGGAGGTCACGCAACAGCTTGGAGCCGCCATAAGCCTCAGCCTCACGGCGATCACGTTCCGCGCGCTTCCGAACGTTCTCGGATTCGGCCAGCGTACGTAACAAGCGATCCTTGAGTTCATCGCGCTCGATCCGCAAAGCATCAAGCTCCAGAGCGGTTGCATCAAACGCTGCGTGTTCTTCGGCGGCTTCCTCAGCCTCCAATTGATGCTCCAACGCATCTATATCGTCCAGAAACGGGTCTTCCTTCGGGTCTGCCATCCGTATCCTCTTAACTCCGGTCCGAGATCAGTTTCCCGACCAGTTGTGCCGTGTAATCCACGATCGGGACGATGCGGCCATAGTTCAGCCTTGTTGGACCAATCACACCAACCGCACCGACGATCTTACGATCAGCGTTCATATATGGAGAGACCACCAGAGAGGAACCCGAAAGTGAGAAAAGTTTGTTCTCGGAGCCTATGAAAATCCGCACCCCGTCGCCCTGTTCGGTGAGATCCAGAAAATCTGCGATATCGCGCTTGCGCTCTAGGTCATCAAAAAGCTGCCGAATTCGTTCCAGATCATGGGTTTCGGCGGCAGATGATAACAGGTTCGAACGTCCTCTGACAATCAGCCGCTCGGTTCTGTCGCCTTCGTTTTCCCACACCGCAAGACCGCTTTCGATCAGGCTGTTGGCTATTACGTTAATCTCTTTGCGGCGCGTCTTGACCTCAGCTTCCATCAGTTCACGCAGGGACGATACCGTTTGCCCAGCGACCCTTGCATTCAGAAAATTGGCGGCCTCTCGCATTGAACTGGGTGTTTGGCCCGGGGGGGGCGTGAAGAGCCGGTTTTCGACGTGTCCATCGGCGAAAACCAGAACCACCAAGGCCTGCATGTCAGACAGCGAAACAAACTCAATATGCTTTATGGGCGCTTCTCGCTTGGGCACCAGAACAAGGCTGGCCCCGTGCGTTGCGGCGGAAAGGGCCGACCCGATGCGATCAAGCGCGGTGACAACGTCGTCGGAGTTGCGTTCAATGCTTTCGTCAAAACGAAGGCGGTCCTGATCGGTCAGGTCGCCAACCTCCAAAAGCCCGTCGACGAACATCCGCAATCCAAGCTGCGTTGGTACGCGACCCGCCGATGCGTGCGGACTGTCCAACAGACCTAGATATTCCAGATCCTGCATGACGTTGCGGACCGTTGCGGCAGATACCTTCTCGGTTAAACTCCGGGTCAAGGTCCGGGAGCCAACGGGGATGCCGCTATCCAGATAACCTTCGACGACCCGACGAAAGACTTCGCGGGACCTATCATTCAGTTGGTTAAGGATTTCGGATTGCGTTGCCATGGTGTCACTAGCGGTTTCAACGAGGTCATTAAGCTGCTTGGCGTTCGAAGGGTCAATCGGGGTTGCGTCGACCCCAGCCCGCAGACTATTCCCCGATCAATCAAACTCAAGGAGTTATGTATGCGTCCGTCCGGCAGAAACCTAGATGAACTTCGGCAGATTTCCATTGAAACGGGCGTCACAGCCTATGCAGAAGGTAGCTGTCTGATCAAATGCGGCAATACCCATGTGTTGTGCACCGCCACTTTGGAGGAGCGGGTTCCACCGTTCTTGAAGAACACCGGGTTGGGTTGGGTCACGGCCGAATACGGCATGTTGCCCCGCGCCACGCATACACGCATGCGGCGCGAGGCGGCAGCAGGCAAGCAATCGGGCCGGACGCAAGAGATTCAGCGGTTGATCGGGCGGTCCTTGCGCGCCGGCGTTGACCGCTCTGCCTTGGGAGAACGCCAGATCACGATCGACTGCGATGTGATACAGGCCGACGGCGGAACCCGGTGCGCCGCCATTACCGGGGGTTGGGTTGCATTGCGGCTTGCGATCAACAAACTGATCAAGGCGGGTGACATTGTCACCGACCCCATGACCGACCATATCGCGGCTGTGTCTTGTGGGATCTATGCGGGTCAACCCGTGCTGGATCTGGATTATGCCGAAGACAGCGAGGCCGGAACCGATGGGAATTTCGTCATGACTGGCGGTGGGCGCATGGTGGAACTTCAGGCAAGCGCTGAAAATGGCACCTTCAGCGGTGGCCAGTTTTCCGAACTGATGGACCTCGCCACAAAGGGCGTGGCCGCGCTTGTAGTGGCACAAAAGGCCGCGACGGTCTGAAGATGCGGCGGTTTACGGGCGATACTCTGCTGGTGGCGACCCATAATCAGGGCAAACTGGAAGAGATCGCCCACCTGTTGGCCCCGTATGGCATCAAGATAACGTCGGCCAAGGCCCATGGGCTGCCCGAGCCTGAGGAAACCGGCACGACATTCGTCGAAAATGCACAGATCAAGGCGCATGCCGCAGCCAAGGCCACCGGACTGCCCGCACTTGCCGATGATAGCGGGTTAGAGGTTGCTGCTCTTGACGGTGCTCCGGGTGTCTACACCGCAGATTGGGCAGAAACGCCAACCGGGCGGGACTTTGTCATGGCCATGCGGAAGGTGCATGACGCCCTTGAGGCAAAGTCTGCCCTCTACCCGCGACGCGCGCGGTTTTGCTGCACTCTAGTGCTCGCGTGGCCAGATGGCCATGACGAGGTGTTTCCAGGCACGATGGATGGGCAGATGATCTGGCCCATGCGGGGCGATCAGGGCCATGGATATGATCCTGTATTTCAGCCTGACGGATATGACCTGACTTTTGGCGAAATGGACCGCTGGCAGAAGAACAAGATCAGTCACCGGGCTGATGCGTTTGCTAAACTGGTGAAAATATTTGACCCAACCTGACTGGCAGTATGGTGGGTTTGGCATCTACCTGCATTGGCCATTCTGTCAGGCCAAGTGCCCCTATTGCGATTTCAACAGCCACGTCTCGGCCAACATTGACCAAGCTCGCTGGAAAGCAGCGTACTTGGCCGAAATCAGACGTGGTGCCGCGGAAACGCCCGATCGTATGCTTACCAGCGTGTTCTTCGGCGGCGGGACGCCTTCGCTTATGGCGCCCGATACAGTTGCGGCGATCATCTCCGAAATCCGGAGCCATTGGCCAACAGCGAACGATCTTGAAATCACGCTGGAGGCGAACCCGACATCTGTCGAGGCAGCACGGTTCAAGGCGTACCGCGACGCCGGGGTAAACAGGGTCTCTATCGGGATACAGGCTCTCAATGACACAGATTTGAAACGGCTGGGTCGCCTCCATTCCGTAGCTGAGGCAAGGCGCGCTTTCGATCTGGCCCGTGACTGCTTCGATCGCGTAAGTTTTGACCTGATCTATGCCCGCCAAGACCAGACGCTTAGCGACTGGGAGATTGAATTGCGGCTGGCGCTGGCAATGGCGGCCGATCATCTGTCCCTGTATCAACTGACAATCGAAGATGGGACCGCGTTCGGTGCACGGTTCGCGGCTGGAAACCTGCGCGGCCTGCCAACAGACGATCTGGGCGCAGATATGTATGACCTTACGCAGGACCTGTGCGAGTCTGCAGGGTTCCCTGCTTACGAAGTTTCGAACCATGCACGGGATCTGGCTCAATCGCGGCATAACCTGATTTACTGGCGCGGTGGCGAATACCTTGGATTAGGGCCAGGTGCGCACGGACGCATCACTCATCAAGGCATGCGGGTGGCAACCGAAACAGAAAAGGCCCCTACGGAGTGGTTAAAGCGTGTCGAACAAGCTGGTTCGGGAGAGACGGTTCGCGACCCGTTGGCAGATGAGGACCGGGCCGTTGAGTACATGATGATGAGCCTCAGGCTTAGCGAGGGAACGGATTTACAGCGATATAGCACCCTGTCAGGCAAGAACCTGTCAGAGAAATCTTTGAAGATGCTTGAAGATGAAGGCCTTGTCAAAATTGCTTCCGATCGCCTGACGGCAACGGCAACCGGGCGGCGGGTTCTGAATGGTATCTTGCGAGAGCTTCTGACTTAACCGATCGTCAGCTTGCGCATAAGATCATCGAGGTCCTGCAAGTCTTTGTATTGTATGGATACTTTGCCTTTTCCAGTACCTGCATCATGCAAGATTTCCACGGCCATACCCAAAGAGGCCGAAAGGTCGCCCTCCAACGCGACGGTATCGGCGTCTTTTGGTGTCGCGAGGGCACGCTTGGTTCGCGACTTCGGGCGCGTGTCGTCTTTTGCCAGCTGTTCAACCTGCCTGACAGAAAGCCCTTTCGCGACCGCGTCACGCGCCAGGGCAGAGGCGTTCTTTGATGTCACAAGCGCCCGGGCGTGACCTGCCGACAGTCGGCCATCTCGAACCATTTGTTGCACGTCTTCAGGGAGTTGCATCAGACGAAGCAGGTTGGCGATATGGCTCCGGCTCTTTCCCATCGCTTCGGCCAGTTTTTCCTGAGTATGTCCGAATCGATCCATCAACTGGCGATACCCCATCGCCTCTTCCATGGCGTTCAGGTCGGCGCGTTGAATGTTTTCAATGATGGCGACTTCCAGAACCTCTGTGTCATCGAAATCGCGAACAATCGCCGGCAATTCATGCAACTGGGCCAATTGAGCCGCTCGCCAGCGACGCTCACCGGCGACAATCTGGTAAAAATTTGCCTCTTGGGGATCAGGGCGAAGGATCAAGGGCTGAATCACGCCTTTCTCCCGGATCGAAGACGCCAACTCGTTCAACGCCCCTTCCGAGAATTGGCGGCGAGGCTGATCCGGATTCGGGCGGATGGCCTCTACAGGAATGGTGCGTTCCATCCGACGGCTGGTTGCGACATCCGGTTGCTGTCGGTCCGTGTCCGGAGTTTCGATATCTGCCATCAGAGCGGACAGACCGCGGCCCAGCCCACGTTTTCCAGTTTTTTGTACCATGACTGCTTTCCTAGGCGGGTGTGAGTTGACGCGCCAACATTTCGGCCGCCAAATCCAGGTATGCGATACTGCCCTTCGATGTTGGATCATAGGTGATCACCGGCATGCCGAAAGATGGCGCTTCGCTAAGACGTACATTTCTTGGAATTTTGGTCTCATAGACCAATTCACCAAGTGTCTGGCGGGCATCCTCTTCCACTTGACGAGAGAGATTGTTCCTCTGGTCGAACATGGTCAGCACCACACCCTCAATCCTAAGGGCGGGGTTCGCGGTTTGCCGAACCTCGCGGATGGTCAGCATAAGCTGTGACAGCCCTTCGAGGGCAAAGAATTCCGCTTGGAGCGGCACCAAAACGGTTGTGGCGGCGACCAGCGCATTAATGGTCAACAAGTTTAATGATGGCGGACAATCAATGAGAACATGATCATACTTGGCCAGATCTGGCGTCATCAGCGCGTCCTTGAGCAAGAAAACACGCTTTTCGTTTGTGACCAGTTCAACATCCGTCGAGCTGAGGTCAGTCGTGGCCGGTGCGATATCAAGACCTTTGACATTGGTCCTTGTCACGACATCGGCCAACGGCACGCCATCAAGCAACAAATCATAAGTCGTCAGATCGCGGCTGGAGGCATCGATACCCAAACCCGTTGAGGCATTCCCTTGAGGATCAAGATCGAGGAGGAGAACCTTTTTTCCCTTTTCTGCCAACGCCGCACCAAGGTTAATTGTCGTCGTCGTCTTGCCAACGCCACCCTTTTGGTTGGTCACTGCAATGATCCGTGTGGGATGGGATTCAGACATGGGACAGCTCTCTTATACGCAAAATGACCGACTCGGGTGCGGTCCTGCTTGGCATCGCCTCTACCGACATGTGCCAGTGCTGTTTCGCCTCCGCAACCTCGGTTGCGTAATTTCCGCCTTTTTGAAAAAGGCACGTGGCCTGCGGCGCAAGGTGGCGATGCGTGAGGTCCAGAAGCCGCGGAAGAGGTGCCAGCGCGCGGGCGCTGATCACATTGGCGTTCTGGTCGGGCAAATCCTCCACCCGTGCGGTCAGGACGGTTACAGTGACGCCGGTGGTGCGCGAAACCTCTCGCAAGAAAGCACACTTGCGTTCATCGCTTTCAATCATTGTCCACTTGATTTCGGGTAACTGTTCCGCCGCGATAATTGCACAAACCATCCCTGGAAATCCGCCGCCGGTTCCAATGTCCAGCCATGTCCGGGCGCCGGCTGGGGCCAATGGCAGAACTTGCGCCGAATCGAGGAAGTGGCGCGCCCAAATTTGGGGAACCGTTGCCGGAGCGATGAGATTAATGGCCTTCTGCCACTTAATCAAAGCCCCCGCATAGGCATCTAACCGAGCCAGTGTTTCACGTGAAACATTCTGAGTAATCGTCGCGCGGGCCTCTTCCTCGGTCATGCCGAACGACGCTCGATCTGACGAAGGCGCGTCAGAATAAGCGCCAACGCGGCAGGTGTCATGCCATCAATCCGCCCGGCTTGCGCCAGCGTGCTAGGTCGGACCCGGCTCAGCTTCATCCGCAACTCATTCGAAAGCCCGCCAATCTCATCATAGCCAAAGTTAGCGGGTATCCCCTGCCCCTCATCACGCTTGAGTGCGGCGACATCCGCGCTCTGACGATCAATGTAGTGCACGTAAAGCGCCTCGCGCTCCAGCTGACGACCAGTTTCGGCATCCAATTCAGCAAGCTGCGGCCAAATCGGAACCAGATCCGCAAGGCCGATATCGGGAAACGCGAGGAAGTCCAAAGCGGTCCGGCGCACACCATCTTGACTAACCTTAAGCCCATGCGACGCAGCCTCGTTCGGACTCATCACCAGGTGGCACAAGTCAGCCTTTCCAGCCTCCAAGCGCTGCATCTTGG